>Ga0265297_10002157_pt1 | contig 41514 bp, 77 predicted proteins | sample Munlanlwell13791_FD_192502 | JGI IMG/M metagenome (GOLD analysis project Ga0265297, IMG submission 192502) | Leachate microbial communities from a municipal landfill in Southern Ontario, Canada - Leachate well 137-91 | ecosystem: Engineered > Solid waste > Landfill > Unclassified | place... | reverse complement strand
CCCCTCATTTACCTTACACTACCATTATAGAGGATAAACTACGGAATGTCAAGGGATAATTGCCAAATTTTATCATACACAAAGAGGCCAAACCCGCTAAGTTGTGCTATGGATGTTGAGCCTTATTCACAAAGGAATTACTTAAATGTCATTCACTAGAACATTGGGTTCCATCTATTAGACCGTAAGGGGATGGTTAATGTGGTAGAAAGTATAGAGGCAAAATAAATTGATAGCGATTCTAGTAATCGGTATTTTATTCTTCGGCATCGGATGGTTAATGTTCAAACATCCGATAAAGTGGTTGCCTATTTGCTTGGCTACGATTATGGCTTTTGCCGCTGTTTTTCTAAGCATGATAGGGATATTGTCAAGTGGCAGTATTAATACCACATCATATGATAATTTGCCATTAGGTTCTTGGGTTGTGTGGGTTTACGACCACCCCGATATATGCTCTGCCATTCTTGCGATATTTTTTAGTTCTATGGTATTTGTGTCTGTAAAGCGTATAATTGAGAGGGACAAAGACAATGTGGTTTAAGAAGCATCTGAATTGGGCCTACGTAATATCTTTTGCTGGTATGCTTGTTGCCTGCTTCATCATGGGCCTAATTGTTGGACTGACTAGCCCAAACTATAGCGAAAACACCGTTACCTTGTTATCTTACCTGATCGCCTTTGTGGTCATGTTCCCCATCAGTCTCATCATCTTGAAGGCTAAGAACCGCAGCCTGTGGTGGATTTTTCTTGCTGGTTGGTTTTCACCACTTTGGCTAGGAAGCAAACTGCGTCATGTGAATGTGGCTAAAACATGGGCTGTTGGGGGGAGCGGGGAATGGAAGGATAATGCCGACCATTGGGCGACTACGTCTAAACCGGAAACAGAAATTAAAGAGTTGGAGGATAAATGAAAGTACACTATTGTGACACACCCGCCGAAAAAACACTTCCTTGTCAAGTCGCTTGGGGTCGAATAACCTGCAACGGAGCTACTGCCTGTTGGGATAAACCCATTGAGGACAACTGCCGGAATTTAGTGGAAGCGCCAGAACCTAAAACTGAGGTGGTAAAATGATAGTCGGCAATTACCAGATCGAAGCGGAGTCCATCCAAGTTACTGTCTCAGAACGTAGCATAGTCCAAGCACACGAGTTTGGGCTTCAAACAAAACCTGAGAATATCGGTAAGGAGAAGTGGAGTCCTATCGGATATTATGCCACCTTACCGAATGCCCTTTGGGGATTATCACAATACCATCTGAATAAGAGCGATATGGCAACAGTAGAACAGGTACTCGCTAAAATAGATGAGTTGATAGTGATGATTTCTAAAGTAACTAATATCCCCGTTGATTTACTGCCGTTTAACAGGGCTGCTACACAAAAGCCGATAGATCATACCGACGATATAGTTGACCCGCCAGAAAACGACGGAATGGAACTTCCCAAGCGTGGCAGGGGTAGACCTCGGAAAGTATTGTCGCCTGAACACCTCGCCGCAATGCAAACAGGCCGCGAAAATGCTAGACTAGCGAAAGGGAAATAGATGAAAATCAATTATCAAGGCCGCGAAGTAGAAGCGAACGAAGTGGAAGTAGTGTCTAGTAATGAGCATTGGAACGAATACCAATTAGCCGATGGGAAAGTCCTTCTACTCAAAACTGTGTTGGTGGGCGTCCAAAGAATAGAGGGTGTGACTAACCCCGATGGTTCACCTACCTACCAAATGCAAACCCACATCGTCCCTCGTGTCCGATGATTCAAGAGATAGACCTCTCTCAGCCTATGGGGGCTATATTCTCAGAAGATCACCTGTATCGTTATGCCCTATGGCGAGTATGGAAACGCGATCCAATATTCCTTATGTTCGTGGGCTTAAATTGCTCGGTTGCGTCCAGCACCACAAACGATCCAACAATTGCCAGACTGATAACACGAGCATATAATTTAGGATTCGGCGGATTACTCGCGGCTAATCTTTACGCTTTCGTATCCACCGATCCCAAAGCCTTACTCACCAATCCTAACGCCATAGGGCCAGAAACAGATGCTTACTTGCGGCTGATGATAGATACGGTGATGCAAAACAAAGACGGGCGGATTCTATGCGCTTGGGGTAGTTTCCCACCAGTGAAGAAAAGAGCACCCGAAGTTCTGAAACTTATACCCGCCCCGTACTGTCTTGGCGTTAACGCAGACGGCCAACCTAAGCATCCTTTGTATGTCGGCTACGATGTCCCAATGGTGCCTTTACCAGTTTTAGGCTCAAAATAAAGTCGCCATAGTTAACATAACAGACTTGACACCCGCGCTACAAGTGTTATTATTAGTCTTGGGGGTAGAGCATGGTCAATACAGACATAAATCTAATAACACCCGATGATGCCGCCAAAATATTACAAGTCAGCACTAGGACAATATATCGTTGGCTTGATAGTGGGGAGGTAGACGGAGTAAAATTCGGAGACACATGGAGAGTCAATAAAGACTCCCTGATCCAGAAGATAAAGATCGGCAATCATAAGACAGGCGATAGTTAGTTCACCACACATGATTAACTCGCTTGTCTCTTTTTGTCTATTGGAGATTTAACGAATGCAAGTTGATTTAGAACAATGGGATAAAACTGCCATAGCCACAATTGAAGCCATAGAGACAATCGCAAAATCGTTACAGGGTAAAGAGGGATGGACTGGCAAAGAAGATTGTGATTCTTGCCCCGATTTATTACTGTCGAATGCCATAGATATATTCAAGGCAATCCACGCTAAATTTGAACTAATCCCCAAAGAAATCAAGGGTCAGGACAAATAAATTGGCCTGGATCAAGAGCCACCAAACACTTCAACGACACCCTAAAGTCATTATTGCTAGCTCTATGCTAGGTGTACCTCGCATAAAACTGATCGGGCACTTACATTGTCTTTGGTGGTGGGCACTTGATTTTGCAAGCGCAGATGGTTGTTTGGGTAAAAACATTACCAAAGAAATGATAGCAGTAGCGGCTGAATTTCCTGTAAAAAAGGCTGATCTATTTGTTGAATCCCTATTACATTGCGGACAAAATTCTCAAAAAAATATTACAAATCCTGAAACACTTTCTGCGAATTGCTCGCATGGTTTTCTGGAAATTATTGATGGCATTTATTACCTACATGATTGGCAAGATTATGCCGGAGGGTTAACAGAATCACGCGGTTTAACCCAAGATCAGAATCGAATTGGGGGTAAAAACCGCATGGCAAAACTTACCCCCGAAGAAAGACACCGCTTAGCGCAGCAAGCATCCCATGCTAGGTGGGATGCCAAGACTCACTTAGCAGAAATGCCAAGTGACTTAGCAGAAATGCCAAGTAGAGTAGAGGGAGATAAGAGTTATATTGGTTCTTCTACATCTACGTCTTCAGGTGAGGGAAAGATCGCAGAATTCGCTAGGTTATACCAAAACACCTGCGGTGATATTTACAGTATTACTTTGAAAGAAGACATTATCGCTGTATCAGAAGAATACACTGTCGAATGGTTTGAGGCTGCATGTAGAGTTGCTACTGATGCTTCAAGTGGGAGTCGGCCATCGTTAGCTTTTGTAAAATCAATTTTAGAGCGATGGAGAAAGCAAGGGTTTAGGGCACCGTTGAGAGGTAATAATGCCAGAGATATACAAAAAACAACAACTAAGCCACAAGCAAACAAACCAGAAGAGCACGATCCCTACGACGTTCCACACATTAGAAGTGGGCTTGGGATTGAAAACAGTTAGTATGCAATGTAAAAAGTGCGACAAGCCATTTGAGTCGCCTGAGTTTGCAAATGATAAAATGACGAAGTTTCTTAGGTTAGCATCACCCTTTTGTACTGAATGTCGGGCGATAATTAGAACGGAACGAGAATCGGTAGCGAGAGACGAGAGACAATTGGCTGTTCAAATTCAACAAACTAAGTGGTTGGGTGTTAGTGGCATCCCCCCGAAGTATATCCGAAGCACATTCCAAGATTTTGATAAGGTGAATTATGGCAATGCCTATGAAACTGCGAAAGCATATGCCGAATCTTTTGATTACGGCAACATGAGAGGCAAGCCGTCTATTTATCTTTATTCAAGCACACTTGGAGTCGGGAAAACATATCTTGCTACTAGTATAGCCCACGCGATAATTGACAATTGGGATGGTGGTGATTGGAGTGGTGAGTACGATGTTGCGTGTCCAGTTCTTTTTATTTCAGAACACGACTTTCTCTTGAGAGTCAGGGCTTCGTTCAATCATCGGTATCAAGAAAAGGCGGAAACTGAAGATGAAATTTACAAGATGATGATTGGTATCCCCCTTCTGATTCTTGATGATATTGGGAAAGAAGAAACAGATAAGCGGGATGATGATTCAACTAGTTCCAAGTTTGTTCGTAGAGCGTATTGGGAAGTCATTGATGGCCGGTATCAGGCGGATTTGCCAATGGTGATAACTGCGAATTACGGCACTAGAAACATCAAGAATTTCTTGGGTGCTCCGTCAACAGAACGAATTATTGAGATGTGTAGTGGCAGGGGTAACATCATTGAGTTGGTCGGCCTTAGTAAGCGATTCAAGACTATGGATGATGTTAGCCATGCCTAATACAGAAAAAATGCTTCCGAGAGATTTAGATAGTGAAGAAGCGGTTATTGGTTCTTTGCTTATTGATGGCGCGGCCATAAATAAGATTATCGGCTATTTAGCACATGGGCATTTTTATTATGCTACGTGCCAGTTGATGTATAAGGCTTGTCAGGAACTCTATGCACGATCTGAATCTATTGATCAAATTACACTAGCTCAAGAATTAGTGCGAATGGGCAATCTTGAAACATGTGGGGGCGTTGCTAATCTCAGTCGGTTAATCTCTATTTGCCCTACTGCGCTTGACATTGAGAACTATGCCAATATCGTTTACCAGTTGTATCTCAGCCGCGAGTTAATTAGGGCCGGAGAACATATTAAAGAATTGGGTTTTGAGTCGCGGCCAGATTTCAGTAGCGCAATGTCAGAGGCCGAGCAAGCCCTTTTTTCAATACAGAGTCAGAAATCCGATCAAGATTTAGTCCACATACGCGAGATACTTGATGCTTATCTTGAACCGCCACCCGCTCCCGAAGAAACCGAATCAATGCCTTATGTTGATATTGGCTTCAGAGATGTTGATAAGATTTTGGGTGGGATATCGCGTTCTGACTTAGTATTGTTGGCGGGTAGACCTGGGGCTGGTAAAACAAGCCTTGCGTTGAACGTAGCTCGTAATGTTGCATCATCTCGTCGTGGTTGTGTCGCTATCTTCAGCCTTGAAATGTCACGGGAAGAACTAGTTATGAGAATGTTAGCTAGTGAATCCGGCGTTGATCTGCGCCGGTTTGACTTTTATCACCAAGATAATGATAGGACTGAGGATGAAGAAAGACGGCTTATGCACGCGGTAGGCGCATTATCGGAATGCCCGATTTATATTGATGATTCTGCTGCGCTACGGGTCGCTGAAGTAAGGGGCAAGATTAGGCGGCTACAGCGTATCACTCCCATTGACCTAGTTGTTATTGACCATATCGGCTTGATGCAGTCTGACAGCCGCCATGAGAATAGGGTCAATGAGATCGGGTATATTTCACGTAGTCTCAAAGGGATCGCCAAAAGTCTGAAAATTCCGGTTTTAGCTCTATCCCAATTGAGTAGGGCGACTGAACATCGGGAAGACCCACGGCCCAAACTTCCAGACTTACGGGAATCGGGAGACTTAGAGCAAAACGCGGATACGGTGTTGTTTATCTTTAGAGAATCTTATTACTATACCCCTGATCAATGGCGAATAGAGAATCCCAATAGGCCATATCCCGCAGATGAAGCTGATCTGATTATCGGGAAGCATCGTAGCGGGCCTCAGGGTGAAGTCAAACTTAGGTTCAATAGGAATTTGACCAAGTTCTCGGATTTTAATCTGAATCCCTCGCCACAATCAAACACGAGGATGGTGTAGAATTGTCTACTCACGCAATGTCATTTGATCCCGGCAAAAAGGCAGGTGCAAATCGTGGTAAATCCTTTCATCAACCACGAAATGGCGAATTATTAGGCGGCAACGGGTGTGTTTTGGGTGGGCCAGATTGCTTCCAGTGTATTCATCCAGATTGCATAAGGCCGGACAAATCCGCAAAGGATTATCCGAAGAAATCATAGGAGAGTGGGAAATGGCAGTAGCAACTAAGGTCGCGGTAGTCTCTATCAAGGTTAGTGATTTACGAGATGCACTTGCAAATGGGATGCTGGTTGATCAGAGAACGCTAATTCCTGTACATTCGTGTTCCAAACTAGATGTGGTGGGCGGCAAAGCTACACTAACATCATGTGATACCGAGAAAACTATCAAGGTATCGTTTGATGCTACAGGGCCGGATATGTCTTGCCTTATGCCCCGTAGAAGGGCATTGAAGTTTCTGTCGGGTGGTGATAGCGCGGTTATGGTAGAACCAACTAGCAAGGGGGTTATTCTTACCAGAGAAGGATTGGGCAAGGTATCACTAACGGCTTCGGGTAAGATAGAGGATTTTCCAAAGAACGAAGTGCCATCTGGTCTGAAGTGGGCGAAACTTGATGCCAAATGGTTTCTGAAGATGTTGCGCCATGCTCTTATTTGCGTTGCTACCGATGAATCATGGCCCGTACTCACGGCGGTTATGTGTGAAGAAGGTAAAATGGCGGCGGCAGACGGGTTTAGATTGGCTGTAGTCACGAGTGATAAACTGAAGTTTGGACTTGGTACAAGGCTTGTATCTCAGTCAGCCGATAAGGGCGGTGGCATGGCGGAAGTTAAGAATCAGTCTCTTTTACCGCGTGATATTGCTATGGTCGCTATTCGGGCTTTTGCCAAAGAAGAATCTATTGAGTTTGCAGTAGGCAAGGGGCCAAATAATTTCAATTTCAATGATATGATTCTCATACGAGGCGGCAATACCTTGATTATGGGGCAAGCGGGTATGGGGAACTATCCTGCGATAGACCAACTTATCCCGCAGTCGTTTGATAGTAGGGTGACATTCTCGGTTCCCTTGATGCTGCAAAGAATCAATATGATGGATTTGAGGGATGGTTCAGGGATTCTACGCCTTCATTTCCATAAGACAGACAAAAGTGAAGATGTGGGCGATCTTTCCGGTAGGGCAGAAGAAGAACATGAGTACGCGATGCAGATGCCGGTTAAACTAGAGAATGGGAAAGATGGAAGGGTAGCATTCAACTGGAAATATCTCATGGAAGCCATTAAGCCATTCTCGGTTTGTACTCTTGACTTAACATCCCCTTCAAGCCCTGGTAAGTTCACGGGAGATATCAAGGAACTTAGCTATACCATCATGCCGATGTTCTTTCAATGGTAAGTAAGATGCAAAATAAAACTGAAGTGGCTGATTGTGCTAAGAGTCCTACACGGCATCATTTTTGGAAAATAGAATTACCAAATGGGCCGGTATCAAATGCAAGATGTAAATACTGCGGTGCTGAAAAATCCTTCTACAACAGTAAACCAAAGGATAAAGATGATTCTGCTATCGTAGTGCATCCCCATAAGGACTGGCTCTATACTATCGGCCATGAGAAACGGACTGCGAGATGATGGATTAGTGAAAGTGATAGATAAAAGTTTAATTCTTAGCATTCGCCCTTTTTTAGTTAACGTACTTGATCATTTACCTTTGGAAGATAAGATTGATACCATCAATGCTTTGCGTCGTGAAATCCATGCGATAAGTCCTTTTAAGAATGAGCCGGTTGATTGTGTACAATGGATTCTTGGTGATTTAATTCAAGCCAACGATTATAACCCTAATGTGGTAGCTCCTCCTGAAATGAGACTACTGGAAATATCTATTGCAGAAGACGGGTATACCCAACCCATCGTTTCTTGGGAAGATAAATCCCATTATGAGGTTGTTGATGGTTTTCACAGGAATAGGATTGGTAAAGAGTCGAAGATTGTCAAGGAGCGAATCAAGGGGTATTTACCACTAACGGTTATCAATGTAGATAGGGAAGATAAGGGCGAAAGAATAGCCTCTACCATCCGGCATAATCGGGCCAGGGGGAAGCATACTGTAGCTGGTATGTCGGATATAGTCTTGGAACTAAAGAATAGGAACTGGACAAACGAGAGAATAGCTAAAAAACTTGGGCTTGATGAAGATGAAATATTAAGACTTTGTCAAATTACGGGGCTTGCGTCGCTATTCAAAGATCAGGAATTCTCAAAATCATGGGATATTCAAGATTCTGAACCAGATTTCGTTCCACTGAATGATGAAGATATAGGCGAAACTGAAGAAGATAAATTTAGAACTATCAATACTAGTGATCCAAACCGCATTTTTCATAGGCATGATAAATGGGAGTGTTATAAGGCTGGTTTCTACGCAACAACTCCGCCGATAGGGATGACACGTGAACAATGCGAGGCAGCCTACCGTGATTTTTTGGGTAATATTCCTAGGTTTCAGGATGCTTTGGAACACGTAATTTCCGAATGGAAATATTCCTGCGAACATTATCTTACGAATACAGCCATGAACCGGATCGCATATTTAGGGCAGGCGGCGATGTGTTATGCAACTGGAGTTCCTTCAGTGTTCAGGGGGGGGTTCAGTCTTCTTACACAACTGCAACAAGAGAGTGCGAATCAAATAGCGCTTGTCTATCTGAATAGATGGCTCACTATCAATGGGAGAAAAGAGGTGTCAATGGCCGACGCACTATCCGATAAACAGATGGAACTTTACTAATGACGGTTAGAATTAAGAAATATAGCGGCATTGATGTGTTGACAGCCACACAGAGTCGTATCAAGTTGATATTTGATAGTTTCGAGCGTATTTACTGTGCATTTTCTGGCGGGAAAGATAGTACGGTAATGACTCATCTTGTTATGGCAGAGGCAATAAGGCGGAATCAGAAAGTGGGTCTTATGTTCATTGACTTTGAGGCCCAATATCGGGATAGCATTGATAATGTGCAAACTATATTTGATCTCTACAAAGATAATATAGACCCACATTGGATATGCGTCCAGATGCTACTTCGGAATGCAGTTACCAACTTTGAGCCTAGATGGGTATGTTGGCAGCCGGAGAAACAGGATATATGGGTTCGCCAAAAGCCGGAAGGATGTAAGGTAGAGAGTGATTACCCTTTTTGTCGGTCAAGAATGGAGTTTGAAGAATTCGTCCCGATGTTTGGTGAATGGTACAGTCAAGGTAAGCCATGTGCAGGGTTTATCGGTATTAGGGCTGATGAAAGTCTGCATAGGTATTGTGCGGTTGCTACTTGGGATAAGACTGGTAAAATGTTTCAAGATCAAAGGTGGACTACCTTAAAATCCGCCCATACTTTCAATGTCTACCCAATTTATGATTGGAAAACAGAAGATATATGGCGATATCACGCAACGCATCCCGAAAAACCATACAACCATATTTATGACAAGATGCAAATGGCGGGAGTGCCACTTAGTCAACAGCGTTTATGCCAACCATATGGAGACGATCAGAGAAAAGGACTGTGGTTATTCCATATTCTTGAACCTGATACTTGGTTTAAGGTAGTGGCGCGTGTGAATGGGGCTAATTCCGGGGCTTTATATATACGAGAAACAGGGGATATTACTGGATATAATAAAATCACAAAACCGGATAATCATACCTGGAGAAGTTTTTGTAACCTATTATTACAGACAATGCCTAAGAAAACGCGAGATCATTATATCTACAGATTTAGGAAATTTATTTATGGGTGGCATCAAAGAGGATATACCGCTATACCAGAAGAAGCCCCGCCAGAATTAGAGGCTAAATGTTGGGCACCATCTTGGAGAAGGATGTGTAAAGTTCTTCTAAGAAACGATTATTGGTGTAAGGGATTGGGTCAAACCCAACCTAAGAGTGAAGCATATGAAAAATTTAAGGCATTGATGAGGCAAGCTAAAGATGCCCAAACTTGATAGCCGTAGTTATTTCTCCCAATTGTGAAAATGTGGCGTTGTGGGTCTGAAAATCTTAGGCATAAGGAATAATGCAGGGCCTTGCTAGAGGGGTTTGTTTATTATGGGGTGGTATGATCCTATGGTTCACGCCTATAAAAATGGTTCTAATATCTAGAATGGCAAACTTTGAAAGTCACAGTCTCAAATCTCTGAATAAATTCCTAATCCATGTCAAGAATTTATCCCATGATGAAGCCAACGCCTCGTCGTATTCTGCAAGGGCTAATCCTTGATATTCATCGCGCCTTCTTTCGGCTTCAAGAACCAATTTACTGCACTTTCGCAAAGCCCTATTAGTTAATTCCTTGATGTTATCTAGTTCAGTTTGTTTCGCTGCAATGTTGCCTACGATTAACTGAAGTTCCTTTTTCTTGTTATCTAATTCAATGGATTTTGCAACAAGTTCCTTTTGTTTAGCTTGTTGCGCGGCGACTTCTTGCCGAAACCGTTGTTCCTCTGCATTCAATCGTTCTAAGTTGGTATTGTAGTTAGTCATCCATTCTGAAGAATTAGTAAAACAAATTTGTTGTCTTTTGTCCAACTCATCCTTTTCTTTGTTGAACGCGGCAACGGCATCATGGAATCCTTTTATGGGGTCGGCGGGATCGAAGCCAGCATTGATAGCCGCTTTCTTGACTTCGGCCTCATGTTTCTCTAGTTCAGCCTTAGCAATACGTGCCGATTCTTCAGCCGTTTTTACGACGGTTTGGTTTCCTTGTTGTTGCCGTAATATATTTTCAGCTTTGGACATGGTTGTTCCTTGCGATTGATTTGTGGTATATCGTTTTGCCGAACGGGGTTACAGCCCAATAACTACGAGCATGATTCCCGCATACAAAATGAGGGATTCCTCGCGGAGTGACAACGCCTATTGCTTGAGCACCGCAAATTGTGCCATCCGTCTTTTTGATTTCGCTACATACTAGATGCGGGTTGTTATCCATAAATATTACTTAACTCCATTAGGCAAGTGTGCTTTCAGGTCATCTTTAATATAGTATTCCTTACCTAGCTTCTTGACTAGATTTACGGCTTTTATACCGTAGTTTCGCCAATCAATATCCTTGACTTGTAACTTAAATTCATTAGGGAGTTGGTCACGATAATTGAGAAGGCCGAGCTTATATTTGTTGACGAATATGTGAGTTTGCTCAATCAGATCTAAACTTTGCGCTGGATACAAAACAGGTTCCATTGAAACCCATGTATAAATGCCCCTAGCATGGGCTTCTTTCAGAGTATCTACCCGTTCTTGTGGCGGAGCGGCATTAGGTTCCCATTGGCGCGATGATTGTTCGTTATTACAAGTCAATGTTACCGCAAATTCATCTCCTTCTTTGAGTAGTGGAATGTCGGGCATGGCGCGAAGTCCGCCTTTGGTTAAGATGACTACTGATTGTCCGTAGAAGTGCAGGATTTCAATCGCCTGTCGCATGAGTTGGTATTTGTCGTTGATTTCCTGATATGGATCGCATGAAAAACAAAAGAGTGTCTTACAAAATAATCCGTTGGCTTTCAAATTGGCGCAGTCCTTTGTTAGTTTAGCGATAATGTCAATCCGTGGTAATGGTGTGTGAAATTCTGCGGTTGTCATGCGTAGTGAACCAGGGGCATAGCAATAGGTGCAAAAATTTCCGCATCCTAGATACAAATTTGCCGCCCACGGGCAATATTCCCTTGCCCTACCCTTTGGTTGATAGATCGCTTTTAGGTAAGCGGGAGTATGATATAGAGTTTCCATTCTATCTTACTTTTTATCCTTACACTTAGCACAAACATCTTGCATGACTTCGGAGTACTGGAAATCAAGCAAATCCTTATCCATTACCCTCAACATTTTAGGACAAGTATTGGCCTTTGAGCAAATCGCATTGTCATTCTTTACCACTGGCATGATGCACATGGTTCTTTTTCTCCTTCTTATTTACCGCCACAGTTTTCGCAAGTTATCATCAGGGTTCCATCGTTACCGCGTAACGCTGTTTTGCTTGTAACGTATTCTACTTCAACAACTCGTGGGTATTTCCTTCTACAAGCCGAGCAATAAGCGTAAACCATTTTAGTTTCACCGGATAGTTCTCTGTAAGCATCTTCTTTGTTGTCTTTATCTTGTTCTGATAGCGGTATCCTTTCCTTATGTTCAAACCTTTGCTTGGCAGACAGTCCATTTTTAAGGATATAGTTTGCAGCCCATTTTTTCCCTTTGGCATGACCACGCCTCTCACCTGATATATGTATGGCGAGAGCCTTGAAGTCTTCAAATGGAACACCGCATGAATGGCATGGAATTGTCATCGTATCTTTTTCAAACAAGCCACAGAAACTTCCAAACTATCACTTCCCCACCATGTATCTTTGTCAAACTTAACAATGGCAGATGATGGATCGTCACTTTCTGCGACAATGACTCCCTCGCCGTGATTGCAATGGATTACCTTATCTCCGATTTTGAATATGCTGTTAAGTTTCATCATCATCCTTATCTTCGTGCCTGTTGCTTTTGGCTAGTGTATTGATTGCATGGCGGAATTTTTTACTACAGATGTATGCTCCAAATAACAGCCCCATCAAGAAGCCAAAAATAAAATAGAACACAGATATATCCATTCCCTATTTTGTCGTCTCTCGTTCTTTGCGAACAGGTTTTGGAACAGCAAGGCCATGCCCAAATCCAGCCAAATATCGGTTGCTACCTATCGCTGTCATTCTCACAATTACTGTAGGATCAGGTTTAGCTACTACTATCGTTTCGATATTCTGGACAATGGCTTCTGCTTTGACCTGTGGTTTTACCTTAGGTGGTCTGCCACGCTTTCTCTTGGCAATATCCTCAGACATAACTTACTCCTTACTAACCTTGCGATAGATTCCAATCATTCCCATTGAAGCTAATTCTTCTGAGGTGTATGTCGTTGTGGCTTTTGGTTTTGCTATGATCAAATCATCTTGTGGAATTGTAGTTCTATTACGGAACTTCCCTTCCTCGCCATTGAATAAATTGGTAATCCATAGGTTGTTGCTATCTATATCTTCAGACATTTTTTTGTTTCCTCTCGCTTCTTCATTACGGCAGGGCATTGCAAGTGATCACAACCAACACAATTCATTGGGCTATTGCGACCTAGTACGCAGTCGCGCCTAGCCTTTCCCACTGTGGTTAGAGTTCTTTTCATATCACTATCTACCATCAACTAGATTATTTTTGGTGCCGATGACTAGATTTGAACTAGTACGCCTTGCGGCACGAACTCTTAAGGTTCGCGTGTCTGCCATTCCACCACATCGGCATATTTCCTGTTGGTTCTCAAGCCACGATTCGGACGTGGATCAAAGGGTTCAAAGTCCTCTGTGCTACCCTTACACCACTTGAGAATGGGTGCTGATCGGGTCGGAGTTGAACCGACGACTTCCGTTTGCGGCGGATGTGATACCACTCTTTCACTACCTCTCAGCATATTTCACTGCTCAGGGCTAGTCTCGAACTAGCAAGTCTTTCGACAATAGGTTTTGAATCTATCGCGTCTGCCAATTTCGCCACCTGAGCATTCGGGAGAGCCTACCTTTTTGGAATCGCTTAGGCGACTCCTTTCAGGATCGTAAGGACGAAGCCTGTTGTCGGCTCTCAATCCCTTGATCCTACGACCTTATCAGGAGACGTACCTTGTGACCCACAGTGACCCGACATTCGCGGGGTGTGTTCACCCGACGTTCCAGCCCTCCTGTCCATAGGATCAAGATTTTGTTGGGGCTGTGGATTCGCCTCACCTTGGCGGGGCTACGTTTCCCACAGAGAGGATTACTGCCCATATGAGCTAGTTTCCCGTGTTACATTTCCTGACTTAACCATTATGCTACTTCCTGGCCTTTAGCAACCTACTAGCTTCGTCCCGCAAGGACGGAGATTCTGGCAGGCGGGCAGTCAGTTCGGGGTGCCACTCCCAAACAGCACAACGGCTAATGCCTTTCCTTCAGCCACCCCAACAGATACCCTATTCACTTTGTTCTCCTTTTACAGAGCCTCCTTTTCTAGACTGTTTATCTTGCCACTGTTTGTGATGTATACCACGGCAAGTGCGGCATTCTCGCTGTCCCTTATGGTTAATGTAGGTGTTGCCTTCAGTATAAAGATGCCCTTTGGGACAATGTGTTTTTTGAGCGTTGGTTTTACCAATGCCAACGCCGCGCAAGAGATTTTCTTGGATTGTGACTGCCTCAAGATGATCGGGATTGACACAACAACGATTCCGGCAGAGGTGATCAATGGTTAGCCCAATTGGTATTGACCCCTTAGCCCATTCATAACTGACGCGTGCGGCACGGCATGGATGACGGTTAACACCAAACACACCGTAATTATCACGATCTCTAGTCCCAATCCATTCCCAACAAGCCGTACCATTCCAGAGAGGCCCATTTTTATCGACCTTAGCCCAAAACCGAACATCTATTGGCCTTTGATCATGCGGGGGGTGTAAGTTCGGAGAAATATGTGGATAAACTCCCTTTGGCATTACTTGATCTCCTGACTATGATTTAGATAATTTGGTTCTTGCGCGGGGTTTATTCCAATAAGGGCTATTGCATGAAGGACACCACTTTGGACTCGGTGTTCGCGGACACCACTTATGTCCGCATCTAAGACATTCGTATTTGGGTAAATCAATTTCCATACTTATATATTACCATGCTTATATGGCTTTGTCAATAGGATGTGTCGCTATTTTTACAATTTCGTCCCAATCATCAGGCTTCCAAACAAAACTCAAAACAGAGGGGCATCCTTGTAACTCATTGAACCAATCCTCTTGCCCTGGCATCAATCGGTTATGCTTATTGAGTTTGGCTTTAGTGAGTTTCCCTTTTGACCCTTTAAATTCAGCGAAGCATATTACTGGACGTTTTACAGCAACCATATCCAAAAATCCTGGCTCGGAATGGAATGATTTATATGGGTGAAACACTAGCCATCCACATCTCCGAAATAGTTCAACCGTGTTTTGCTGTAGGATGGATTCTTCGCTCATAGAAACATCAATCCTGTCAAGTTGAACAAACAGATCGCGGATTCAGCCACTACCAACAAAATCAAAATCAGATTCCAGTTTACTCGTTGCGAAGTAGGCTGAAGACTTAGCCACAAGATGATTGACATGAATAATATCGGGACAATAACCTTGTACGCTAGGATCGCTAGCAAGGGATAAGTTAACACATGAGCCATTACGGGGTTTAGTTCTGTGCTTATCCCATGCCCTACAAAGTACAGGGTCAATCCTATGTCTAGAATATTGAGTAAGACAAACGCGATTGCAAGTTTGAGTTTCACAGTATTTCTTTTAAGTGGTGGTCATTTTTGTTGTGACAACTCCGACACTTCAACTTCCCGTTTTCTTTTGTTGTTTTACCACAGTCTGACAATCGTTGTGTATGAGATAGGTCGCCATTCTTTTGTGTACGCCAGTCCCAATCTGTGGGCCTTCCACAATCCGCACAAAGCGGAATACCACGAGAATCTTTTGGGGATTCCGCGATAAGTTCTGTTTTGACTTTGGCTCGCAATTTTAATTCAACCTTTTGCTTTTCAGAAACACGATTCATAGGCTTGTGAGTTTTTAGTCCAACATGAGCCTTGAGCGGGGTTTTACGTTTTAGTTCTGTTTTGCGCAAAGTTCTCTCCGGTATTGTGGATAATGGCAACCCGTACCTAGCATAATTTCGTGCATCCAAGTCTCACTCATAAGTTCACATGAATATGTATGGCCATTAGAGTGTAGTGCGGGACATTTCGGGTACGTTCCTTTTAGTTTGAAGCGTAACCGTCCAATGGCGCAAGGTGCTTCTATACAACATCCACCACAACGGATACATTTCATCTTTTATTTCTTCCGATGGTCTATTTCATGGTCAGGGAAAATAGATAGATCGTCAGTAACCAATTCTAAATTACTGTAGCACTGTTTACAGTGGTAATCTTGATTACCATTCTTTTCGGCATCGAATCTCAATGACCATTCGATTTCCCAATGCTTATGAAATTCTTCGCACTTCGGATTTACGCACCAAAAATATCTATCTTGCCAATGATATTTCCAACCTTGCGGAAGTTCGGGTAAATTAGCCTTTTGCCACAAGCCTTGCATACCCTCTTGTTCACTAACGAATTGCCCGTTAGCTACATACATATAACCGTTTGATATTTTGCTAACCTCAACCAACTCAAGTTTTGGTTCTGGTCGTTGCGATAATGGGCGATAGAGTTCCCCGTAGAACCAGTATAGCCCTCCCGTAGTTGGAGTTTTATTTGACCATTCCATCTTTCTTAATCTCCACTCAGATAAGTAATCGCGGCCTTGATTTTGTCCTCTAGTGATGCAGTTGGGTTATCTCTATTTATAACTCCCATCGCTTCCTTAGCCTCGCCTTTGGTATATCTTAATGGCGATCCTGTGAGTGCATAATAAAAATCGTCATTGTTTGACTCTGTTTCCTCTGGTTTATCTTCATCGTCTGATTCATCTTCGTCTTCTAGTTCTACAGATTCTACGGCATTATGTTTTGATCGGGATAATGGCGGTACTTCATGCTGTCTCTGTTGGTATTTTCTGACAAGTTCATTATCCTGAGCGGCCTTGATTTTTAAGGTGGCAATAGTGGCAATAATCGCGCCAATTGCGATTCCAACGATAATTATTGGATTGTCGGTAACCCACTTGATGAAGGCGCTTAAACCCAATGCGATTAGTCCCGCGACTCCGATGCTCATTCCCAAAATTAAAATAAAATTTGCCATTAGAATTTAGTCCCGAAGCCCTCTATCTCGATATTTACACAGAAAACTTGTATGCCATTCTGATTGGAACACTCTTTGATGTAGCCGCGTTCCCATAGGGAGTTTGGCGTGCCAGTTCTCAATTTACATCCGTTGCCAATAGTATATTGTCCATTGATTCGCCTAAGTTCTAATCCGGCCCTCATCTGGTCTATCAATATTTTCTGCGAATTACTTAATTCAGTGTAACGTAACATTCTTACCCCCTTATTCCTTGCAATCGCGCCAGTTTCTTCTTGAGGTAGACAAGTTGATTGCTCCAATATTGGATTTGGTACTCATCGAAGCCGATAGACCTCCAATATTTGATTTGGCGTTCTATATCTCCGATGGTCTGTTTTACCTCGTTCTTGCCGCGTGGCCGTGTATGACGAATGAAGTTTTTGGTTGCCATATTTACCCTCTCTTGTTGTCATCAAATATATGCGTATCCTTAGCGAAACTTTCATCCTTGAGTTTTGATGCCCACTTATACAAAGCATCCGTAGGCATACGAGTGACTAAATCCTCGATCAATTTATTCCGGTTTATAAGGATAGATGACAAGGCGCGGTATTCAGGGCTTGATATTACAGAGAGTCGTTTCTGTAGTTCCTTTTGCTTTTCCGCAAGCGTTTCCATTAGTGTTTCACGCTCCTAGCGATCCGTTCCCGATGTCGTTCTCCTGCCAGAATTGCAGCCTGTGGAAATCTTATTTGATCATGCTCTCTGAGAAAACGACATGCCCTACGGATAATTTCGCTGTCTAGACACTGTTTGGATATGAGCCACTTGGTAACTTCGGCACGCTGATCCTCATTCGGTAGGACATTCCGAAGCCCATCGTCCAACCAAATTGCCACGACAATTTTTTTCTCGATCTCGCCAATGGTCGATCCTTCTAGCAACCATGCGTTACGGCTTGTAACATCGCGTACATGGTTAGCGGTACGAGCCAACAAATCGTTGTCTCGGATTTCGATTCGGGCCGGATCGCCAAAAAGGTCGATTTGAGACTTGTCAATATCGTCTGTCATCGCATTACCTCGTTTTTCTAGCCTGCTCGGTTCGTTCTAGTTCCTTGCCATGAAGAATAAACGGGTTTTCGGTGTTATCATCGTTGAGTTTGTCTCTCAGGTAGCAATCTGCAAGTTTATTCATAATCCCCACATTCCAAGTGGGAGTGAACAGAATATTCTCAGGCAAAAAATCTTTGGGCCACATACCTATGTGTTCTAACTCGCGGTATGCCTTCAAGTGTTCAATGTTGTTAGGATCAAACCAGTCAATTATGCTAGTGGCTATTTCAAGTTTCACAGTGTTATCTCCCCGAAAACAATTTAGACAAAAATGTTTTGCGCTCAGGTGTGGGAACGATGTCTAGTTTTACCACGTCACAATCAAATGTGAGGTTACTATTCAAGGCGTGGGCGCGAAGCGTGGCAAGGATTGAACCAGATGCAGAAACTACAACTTTCTTTCCCGTCACCTTGTCTACAAAGTGGAATTCAAACTCTCTTGTTAAGATGTCGTCGATTTCATTTTGAGTCATGGTATCAATCCTTGTGCTTCTTCGGATTCGTGATGTTCAACAAAGCCTTGATCATACAAGGCCATTCCGGTAGGCGTTAGTCTGCAAACATAACATATCCGGCTTTTCTCAGGGAGCGGGTAAGCACTATCATGGATGAAGTCCTGCCTACACATTCTACAGGTATAGTGCCTACGTCGGCCAGTCCAGCCTTCTCTGCATACCCTTCTTTGACATCCCTCATATTCAGTACGGATGCTCATTATGACTCCAATTCCTTGAGTTCTTGGAGTAGTGCCATCTTGCGTTTCTCTTTGGCATCATGGCAATTTTGCTGGTAGATGGGAAGTAGGTGCTTCATCAATTCTATAGCATCGGTACGGAGTTTTTTAAAAGCCAATGAGCATCCCAAGTCGGTGTTGATGCCATCTGCATCTAGTTCTGCACCAATGTTGTCAAAGGCACTAGAAAAATGTGTCATTAGCATAAGAGATTTGGTATGGGGGTCTATCTTGGGCGGGAACGTTTCATCAGGTGCCAGATACTCCATGATTCGGTATGCTATACGGATTTCAAGGATTGCCGAGTCTCTGAAATGGGTAGTAGTGCGATTATTGTCTGCGAATTCGATTAGATGGTTCATGATGTCTTCACCTCAACCTTGCAAGCGATTCCATACTGGTGAGAATACTCAGCCAGTGGTATAAACCGATGGTACTCTTTCAATCCGGCTTCGTCTAGTTCGATGCTTTGCGGGTTAAGAATCAGCGCGAATGGCCCAAGAATTTCTTCCATTTCATCTTCGGTATGCTGTGTGTCTTTGCCGAAGGAACCGCCTTTGGTATTGCAGAAAATTCCACGATGCCCCTTGCTACACCAGTCTACTGTCAAGAACCAACGTCTCATTTAGCGGCCTCCGGTGTTACTTCGTATTCGTAATAGTTCAACACGGCATCGGAATACTCTTTCATGGAATCCTCATAGTCGTTGGGGTTGTCAATAAATGCGAGTAAATCATTAGCCGATTTGAAGTAACCACCGTCTTCAACCATGATGTGCGCGGCGATTATGATTGCCTCATAATCGTTGAATACGCTCTTACTAATTATCATATTGCGGAGATCAAGGGCGTTGCCAACCTTAATTCCTACCTTACGGGCCTTATCACGTAAAGCCCATCGTTCTTTCTGCCGTATCTGCTCAGGTGTAAACCCTGTCCAAATTAAAGGGAGAGTCTTTTCAATGTATTCTTTGGTAGTCACATAAACGCGGAACTTGTCTCCGAATTCATGAGTAATAGCGACACTACCCGCGTTTTCTTCTTGAACCATATATTCGCCTGCCGCTTGCCTTGTGGTAAATGTTCGTTCCATTTCACGCTCCTATTGGGTGATTGGTATTACTAAGATAGCCTCTTGAAATCGTGATCTCGCTTCATTCTCTACATCAGATGGTAGGGGCGGACTATCAATGTTATTATTCCATTTATCAAGTCGCTCCCAATGAGTTTGTTTTACCCATTTTCGCTGACGATTAGTTTCCTTTGTTTGGAATGAGTATGAGTCAAAATAAATTTGTGGACTTGAGAAACTTACGTATAGAGTGAAAACCCAAACTTCGCGTTTCAAATCACCATTATTTCGGACTATCTCAGTTTGCATGGGCTATCCCTCTTTTTGGACTACGTTATTGACTATCCGGTACACGTTCCCTTTGAATACAAACCTATCAGGGTCAAGCCACTTATCGGCCTGCGAAGTATCGGGAATCTTGTTTTCTTTCCTTGTCTTCGGTGCAATTACCTTGCTCATTTATTATCTCCCTAATCTTATCTTAGTCATCCCTGATACCGAATAGGGGATACTCAGTATCAGGCATCGCTAGATTAGTTATTCGGCCTCGCCCTTTTCATCCTCATCATCGCCTGATGTTTCCGTGTCGTCTGTCCAATCACCATTCATAAAATGATTGGCTTCTTCCCCCCATGACCCCGTGAGTCCCTCTTTCTTGCTGATTTTGTTTGGCATTTTGTTTCCTCTCCTTTCCTTTATTCTTTACTATACCCTATTTTAACCGCTTAGCGTGGTAAAAGCAAAGTTGCTGGTGTAAACTGTGGGCGGTACGCCATTCTCGGTATCTCTCACTAAGTCGCTCATACTCTCTGGATCACCCTTTTGGCCGAATGGAAGTAATAAACTACTTGTCTCCAGTCGCGCCAAATTATTGCCAAGAGTTTCAGCCGCCAGTTGTTGCATGGTTCCAATGGCGGGAAAGAGACGATACAGTAATTCTCGTAATCTTCGCCGCTCTCAAAATTGACTATGGTTATGCCGAATTTTTTGAGTATTGATACGATCCTATCCCTATCGGCATTTGGGGTAAATGTTATGAATCCGCCCTTATCATCATGCCCCGCACAACTAGCGAGTGTAGGGATACCATGACTATTGAAGTATCGGACTATAGGGCGTACCTTACAGTCCATATCGTTATAATTGAATCTCCCTACTTGTTGCCGGTTAGTTGCCCAAATCATACTCTCTGTATCTCTTGTCTTCGCACATTATTGGCCTCTAACCTGATGCTGGGGTAGTTTGAAAGTAGCCCCGTTGTCATCCTTGATCCAGTACAAAGGCGTTCCCTGGCTGAGATATGTTCGGCCTGTGATAATACCATAGACCTTGCCGAATCCATGTTTGTGTCCAGACACCTTATCGCCTACGTTAAACTTGAATGGCTGTATTTTCTCGGCCATGTTCGTCTCCAATGAAAGATAATTCTCCGCAAGTCACGCAATAGTTCCAATCGCCAGTACGGATGAAGTTGTGGCGATGCCGTAAGAAACAAACGATTCTACCGTACAGATCGTTTATGATTCCCATTCCTGCACCTGATCAAGTTCCCGTTGTTATCGTGTGGTCTACCACATTGGATACACTCGTATCCGTCTTCATCTCTATCCCACGCTACGTTACCACCACACTGACCACACCGGAACATGGGCTTGACTACGAATTGAATCCTAGCCGCTTGGTTTGTCGCTGTAGTCATGTTAATCGTTCCTCCTATAATCAATTTCGCCAAAGATTAGAGTTCACGATAGCCTTAACATCTTTGTCCACGGAAGTAGCCCAATTGATTAGATGTTTTGCTAGTTCAAAAGCACCGTAGGGAGTCATTGCTCTGCCATTCGGGAATATATTAACTTTGATTTCTTGTTGGATTTTTCCTGTAGTTTCAGTCAACATGAAAGCGATGTTTTGCTCAATAACTTTGTCAGACATTGTTTCTACTCCTTCTGATACTCAATTTTGAGTGATCCACAATTCGGACAAACTGGTGCTATAGTAGACGGCTCATGATCTTTTGCTATGTTTACTCGGTGCAACTGATCATCCATTCCGGCCCAACCACAATGAGGTCTGAGGCACTTGCATAATTTATTCATGCTTGCACTCCTATCTTTTCCGATTCGACGTAAAATACTTCACCATCTTGAATAAACATGGTCAGTATCCCTTCCTCTACCAACTGATTTAGTGCCAACTTGATTTCATCATCGGTGTACTGTTCTGGCATTCTCGTTACTCCTTGCTCAGTCTTTTGGCATATGGACAATCAATAACTTCTGGATTTCTACAGCCTTTTCAGCGATCTGTGTAAGTTCTGACTTGAGGTGCTTGCCCTCTTCTCTCATGGCAAAATATAGAGCCTTGTCAGCTACCTTTTGCTGTAGATCGAATAATCCCTTTGCAATTATCGCTTCCATGCTTCATGCTCCTATCATAGCCAATTATTGTCGGGTATGGTGGGCTTGGTATCGGCTTGGGCAATCGCCTTGTCCGCTACTTTCCAATAACTCGGTATTCCGCTTGGGGTAATACAGGCAATAAATTCGCCCGGATAGGGGAATTTTCCCGAAGACCCTTTGTTCGCCCAATATTTTTTTATAAGAGTATTTAGGGCTTCGTAAAGTTCCTTGCGGGTATCCCGTAGATGCTTGAAGTAAGTCCTGAGTTTAGGTATGCGCTTGCCATTGATATAGTCTTTGTACTCGGCCTGACTGGATAGGATGTTCTCGCGGGTTTCCGCAGAACCAATCTCCATCCCGTACTCAATGGCGGCGATTATGTACGTGTCAACGGCCTCTCGTATCTTACGATACTTTTTGGCGCGGTAGACAGCATCCATAGCACGGGATTCCTTGCCAGAAATACGGATACCGAACTTGCGATTCTTCATGCGATTCTTGTCAAAGAAGTTTTCATAGATTGCTTCCGCTCTTTCGTCTTCGGGTGTGTTACCAGGGATATCCGATACGGAACATCCTGGCGGTAAGTTTGAGTTGCCGCCAAATATGCTACTCATTTCGAGTTGCCTCCCTTTCGAGATAGGCTACATGCATGGCGAGGTCGCGCGCCGATTCATCAGTAATGCGTTTTTCGTTAATTTGATAATAATCGGCTAATTTGTTGGCTAGTTCAACGTCATCCATGCCCAACACTTCCGCAAATAGTTTACGTATCTGCGAAGCATCTGAGCGTGACAATTTCGTCCCCATGTGGTCATAGCCCGCTTTACTGCGAATTAAATCACAAGCATAAGTGAATGGGTATCTCGTGTCAGCCATTTTTATTCTCCTATCTAAACAATCCCCGTTTCATTAAATCCATAGCGCGGGTCTGCCGATTTTCCTCAGCCATGCAAAGTTCCGCATAGCGTATCAGGACTTCCGTAGGTTTGGATCGCCAACCGTTGATTTCCATTTCAGCCTGTTCTAGTAACCGCTTGCCGATTTCCCGTGAGTCTTCATACTGGCTATCGGCGGGATAGAGGGCTTCAATTGTGCTTATGGCTTCTGACCTATCCATGATTACTTGCGCTCCGCTTTGGCAAATTCAGCCATTTGCTTATCCAGATAGCTCGCTTCATATCTCAGTTTTTTAATAACTATGTCGCATTTCTTGATTTCGAGTGAGGCTATGTCTCTCACTACACCGAGTTTTTCTCGCTGCGCTTCGGCAAATTCTTTCTGCGTCTTTATTATTGTCATTTCAATCTCTCCTACGGTTAATGTTTCCAACCGCTCTCATAACTACCATCGTGGCGTAGTCGTAAAGCCTGCCATATTGTGTGGCTTTGCCAACGGCCTTAATATCGTTCGGGTCTACGCCCTTTTCTTTGATTGCGATAGCAACTGCCTGATAACGATTGTTGGCTACCGCAGTCTGGTATCCCCCTGTACTCTTTAGCCAAATTCTGTAGCAATCCATCTTAAACCTCCACTGTCTGTCTATCATGTTCATTCGGATTCTCGTTATACTCTACCGGCTCGGATTCCTCAATGTCTTCGGGTTCCGGCACTGGCGCGGGCTTGTCTACGCTATCCCAATTTGTGAACATTGGCATCACGACTTCAAAAAGATTGCCTGTTTCAAATGTCATAGGGGAACTAGGATTGGTGAGCTTCATGGTTACAAGGTTATCGCCCATGTGGGCCAATACTTCGGTGAGATATTTGGCGTTCAAGGCAATCCGGCATTCCGCCTCGATTTTTGCATCGCAAACATTGGCGGACTCGTGTTCTTCACTTCGGGCTGATACCTTGATTATGTCCTTGTCGTTGTAGTGGTTAAACTCTAACCGGATGATCCCCGATGATTCGTGAGCGATATTGACAAGTGGCTTGACAGCCTGTAAAAGTTCACTGGCAACAAATTCAACCTTAGTTCCCTCAGTGGGTATTAACTGCGAGTAGTTTGGGAAAGTATAATCGCGCCGGTCAAAGTACATTCGGCCTTGTTCTGTGGCAAAGTAGATCGTTGTGTTATCCTGACCTACTGATAGGAACGTATCGGGATAATACTTGTGTTTGCCACGGCCTATAATCGTTCCCTTAAGGGACTTGATCAGACGGATAATGTCGCTGGAATGAATCAGGATTTGATCTTTGGCGATTCCAGGTGCGGCGATTGTTGCAACGGGTAGTCTGAATCCGTCTGCACCAACTAACTTGATAACATCGTTCCCGCAGTCAAACAAGATACAACACAAGACGGGCCGTGATTCTTCGGTAGCAACGCCTGATAAGGCAAATTGCAAGGCTCTTATTAGCTCGGCGGTATCAAGGGCTATGCCAGTCGGCTTTGCCTGAGGTTTCGCTTCGGCCTTGTAGTCTACAAAGTTCAAGTGTTTTGTACTTCCGTTGCCAGTCCGCGTGGTTACAGGGCTATGTGCGAATCTCATTATCTGGCGTACACCATTGGCGGTCATTTCAAACTGTATGCAAGGCGTAGGCTCTTTCGTGTAAGGCTTGTATTCCCAACGTTCGGGGTATTCAATAGATTTGTAATGATAACCGTTCCCGTTCTCATTTTTCTCGTACTGGCCCTTTGTTTCTACGGGTTGATGCGAGTAGGTAAAAGAGTATGACCACATTCCGTAGGTTATGGTCATAACGTCGGCATTCTTTTGGAGCTTCAAGGCCGCTAACAACTTCTTGCGGGGAAACTCAATCCCCTCTATCCCTACGTTGTCTTCGTCCAGACTGGACAATTGCTTGACTAGATTCTCGTGTAGGACTTTGATTTGTGTAGTCATGGCTGATTCTCCGTGGTGATCGTAACCTTAATGAGTTTGCCGTGCCTCAATGCTTTAGACTCTAAGTTAAGATGCTGTTCTACAAACTCACGGAGTTTATCGGCGTCCATATTTGGTGATCTAACCGTAATAATTACTTTGCCCATTGTCTTAACTCCTACTCCGTTGCCCGAATTTGTTTTGAGTCCAGAGGCGTTTCAAACTCAAGGGTAACATCAATCGTACCAATCGGACAGAATCCAAACCGCACCACTTTTGGTGGGTAAAGAATCTCAATAGACTTTGCACGGACTTGCCGAAAGTTGCCGTGTCGATCAAAAATCTCATACTTGTTGTTGTCCTGATTGGCGGAATCAACTTGTATCCGAAGTGTCTTGATCTTCATGTTAGCCTCTTTTCAGTCTAGCTTCTACATCAATCAGCCACGGTTTAACTTGCTTGCCAGAGTTTACGCAAAGTGTCCCGCTAACCATATCCTTGTGACGCGGAATGATCCTGTCTTTGTTCAATACTACGTTCCGTCCACATGGGCAATTGAATTTTATCTTGATATCGCCCACGGTTACTCTCTCCTGCAAAGTATTTCCAAAGCCTCAGTATCGGCGGGTGTTTCCGGCATATCAAGGGGATGGAATGTAGACGGCTTAAAGTGTACGGTGTCCAGTAACTTCGGAGTCACCGGAGCGGGCGTCACCATGACGCTGTACTGCGTTTCTAGGGTATGCGCGGTATGCTTCGGATCGGGTAGACAAAGCATCTTACGAGCTACCGTAACCATCGGATCAGGCTGGCTCATAAGGTCTATCATTAACCATTCACTTTCAAAGCCTAACCACAGGAGTGCGGCTCCTACTATGATTATCGTTGCTATCATGGCTAGTTGCCCTTCATAGCATCTTGGAATTTTGCAGGAGCGGGTATAGCGGGCTTATAGATATAGAGGTTTAGCCCCGTTGCGCCATTGTCTAGCGTTTCGGAGTCCTCGTCACAATCATAGCCCTCTTTCCGAAGTTGCTCAAGGCGTTTAATAATCCTGGTTATCGTTTTCATGGCTAGTCCTCATCCTCAGTATCATCGCCCTTGAGTATGGCGAGTTTTACCCGTTCTAGCATATAGACGGCTGTTTCCTCGGAAGTGTTCTCAGATATTTGGTAGTGACGCAATCCGTCACGCTTATCAACGTAAATCATTATTGCCTGAGTTGCGTAGGGTGCGACTTTGTGTAGATCGCTTATCATATCGTTAAAATCATCTGTTGCCAGAATATCATTACAGTCTACGTGCTTTCTCTTGAGCATCGTGGTTATGGACTTGTCAGTGTGCGGTATCCTGTTGGCTCTCTTATCGTGCATCTTCGGCATTTTAGTATTCCTTGCAGGACTTGATACCCGTTTTGCGATAGCCCCTCTTACTAAGGATCACATCCTTCTTGCCGTCTTCGATAGCCTTACCAATGACCTGAATCATGGCACAAGTCTTATCGTGGGCCTCAATGATGTACTCGGTGTTGTCTACCAGAATCACTTTGTATCTGTTATCCGTGGGTGACATTTTAGTTATCTCCTAGAAGCCTATTGCTATCCGGTTCAAACATCGGGTTGCCATTCTTGGCTAGAATGTTTGCATAAACTTTGAATGCTTGGGACGAAAACCGAATGTCAGTCTCAGTCTCTTTGTAGGTTTTGCAGAGTGGGCAATACTGAAATTCACGATAGGGATTCTTGCATTGGGCTATCACGCCCCACTCGTGTTGATTCTTGCGTTGTTTCATAGTCTTATTTTAACCGTCTAGCGTGGTAGATGCAAGGTTGCTAAGGTGAATTGTGGGCTGTATTCTATTCTTGTTATCTCTCACTAACTCGCTCATGCTCTTGTTTTCAGCCTTTTACAGATACTTCATTGTCTTTGATTGCGATAGTCTTACCGGCATTGTAGGCTTCGATGATTTGGCCCATTGTGTAAGTGGAAGACAAGACAGCCCCTTCATTTTTAGGCTGTGCATTCCAATACCATGCGTCATAGTTTACTCGCTTGCGCTTATCTTGTGACCGATTGGCCTGGGATAAACCACTCGCGGGATAGTCAAGGCCCGTAAGATCGCTTAGTATCTTTGCTAGGGCTATTCTTTTCGCGCCTATCTTCATACGAGTTTTTCCTTTTGCTAATCCCCTTACTGCTACGGGCTAGGGGCGATATAACCGTGTGAAGTAATTCCACTCATTCTAGCCCGCAGTAGGTAAGTAGGTTAGCGGTTTACCAGACCCCTAACCGTGAGCGGCTTTCCCGCTCGTGTCGGCATGGCATTGCACCTCACTTTCATTTTAGAGTAATCCTAGAATTCTACAGTATCTAGTTCGCCCAATGCGGAGTCAATTTCATCGCGTGCGGTAGTTAGCGTCTCGCTTGCTTCTTGCTTGCTTCTTGCAATCTCTGGAATCGTTCCGTATTGCAGAGGTTGGTATCCTCTTGTGCGCTAACGCTATCCTCAACCTCAGAGGCCAAACCGTCAAGATCATCATAAGCCTCGTGGAATTTGGTCAGAATCTCCATTAGCCGATCTTGTCTAGTTTGTTTCTTAGGCTTCGGAGTGGCCTTAGTTGCCTGTTGGTTGGCTTTGATCAAATCATCTAATTCGCTCATTTCCTTATCTCCTATCAACTAGCCTCATTGTACCACTTGCCACTGTAAACGCAACTCTGTTATCAGTAATTAGCGAGAGTTTGTTGTGTCTGTTTCCTCTTTCAATCTCGCTGTATCTCATGCTATCGCACATTTTATCCTCTTATCTGGACTGTTTGACGCTTCGATGATATGCGGCTATTGATCCCTTGCGGTATTCCGCCTCGCGCCATTTACAATATCTCATTGGGAGCTTAGCCCATCGGTAAAGCTCCCATGCTAAATCCCAAAACGCATCGCTATGTGATTCTCCTAGTGGTCTGGCCCAATGTGCTAACTCGTGAAGTAATACGAGTTTAGCGTCTGTGCGGTCTGTCCCCGCGTTTACATTTATCCCTTTGCTTCTATCGTGCCATGAGATACCGCTAGAACACGATCTATTGTGAGCGTGCCGCCATGTAAGGCGCGGTAATTCTAACCCTACGTAGCGCGTACTTTGCAAGTAAAGAATTGCATTTAGCGTTAGCCCTTGTGCCCACTTCGGCGGATTCATATTAATATCCTTTCCTATCTGGACGTTTTAATTTTGCCAGTGATATAGTTGTTTACGGCCCTACGGGGCCTTGTTTGTTCTCATCAAATCCCCATATAACTAATGGCCAAACCAATCGTTGGCTTGCAGTCGTTCTAACGGACTCCTAGCTGCGGGAGCGCACGATTCCCATTGCAGCATTTCATAACTGCGTTCCCCTGTTCGCCGGACATTGAAACACTGCCAGGGAGACCCCCATCGAATCTCAGCCTCTAACTCGGTGACGCTGCTGAACCGTTGCACCCAATAGCCCGAAGGGCAAATGGTCGGATGGCCCACCCGTTTGAATGAGACCTCGTTTTCAGGGGTTATCATCCAATCTGGTGTCCCACATGGGAAATGACCCCCATCACCACCTGCAACCAAGTGGCGCGGTATGGTTTCTCCGATCTGAAGACTATCTAGTAATCGCATACCAGTTTCCGTTTCAAATGGAGTCAGTTTTCGCCCGGTTTGGTTATTCATTTTCTTATTCTCCTATTAGTCGCTCCTGTCAGCCCCTTAACGTGTCGGTATTATCTCTTGCTTAGAGGCTGGACAGCATAGGCTAATCTATCAGTCCCGCGTCTTTTGCGATGTTTTGCCAATACTCAATATCGCTGCTATCGGGGGTACACTGATAATTAGCAGGGCCGAGGGAACTGCCCCTCCATATTTTGCCACTAATAGTTAAACTTGCTAGGCTGGAGATGTCCTTTTGATAGGTTGCATAGACTCGTTTCCCGTTCTTGTGCCCGATTAGTTTTCTCATTTCATTACTCTCCTTATAGTCTATTTTTGACAGCATAGGCTAATCAGTGTTCCCCCTTTCTATAGCCATTCCTGTTTGAGCGCATACCCGCCGTCATTATCCCAACCGCAAGTATCGCCATTCCGCCCATGAAACTTGACCCCGTTTTTCACAAATTGGGCGGCTTCCTCTTTTGTCTTTGGTATGATCGGGTAGACCGAATCAGTCGGAATCCCGAAGCCGTTAGGAAATAGTACACGGCTTAACTCATAGACTACATGAAAGCCCATATCCATTCCGCATCCGTTGACTTTGATAGCCTCGTGGTTATCATCCCAACCGAAGCCGACAGCCTTAGCGACTAGGCGGCTTATCCAGATAGGCTCATTGTCTTTTATCAGGTGTACGCTAATTGCTCTATACATTCCAGAGCGTGACACATGATTGACGGTGGTATAAACTTTGTCTCCAGGTTTGATCATTTCACGTAGTCGCTCGATTGCCTCTTTTGTCTCTTGTTTAGACCACATTTTAGCTATTCTCCGTCTCACTTGCCTATCGGTTTTTACCGCTTAGGGCTTACAGGACTAGAGCTAACTATCAAGCGTATTTATAAGGTCAATAATCTCTTGCTCGGAAAGTCCGAAGCCTTGAACTTTGGCTAATGACCGCTTACAAGCCCGCCATATCTTTTCAGCCGTTCGGGAATCGGCATCATAGCCAAACTCACCGGCAAAGTCATCGAATGACTGATTGCCCGACAAGGCATCCGAGAAAAACGAGTACATAGCCTGCTTCAAGTCGGCCTCGTTTAGTTCCTGTTTGCCTTGCTCGTAATTGTGTACGGAATCGTAGTAGCTAAATGATCTCCGTACCTTGTCCTTTGCAAGCGTTACGATAAAATGATTATGGTTTGATCCCTTGCCTCGTTCCATCGGATCATTCGGGAATCCATCAACGGTATCAATGAACTTTGCCCATGCCGTAAATCCTTGAATCTGATGTTTCATTGTCTTTTGTCCTTTAATCCGCTTGCCTCTTATTAGGTCAAGACTTATAGCCTACTTTGTGGGCGTGGTAGCTTTTACCAGTCCGAATGATTCACAATGCGAGTTATGCGGATCGTCAATCTTGACTTGCCAGAGTTTGCAATGTTTCCCCTTTAACATCCTGCAATCGTCGCAACCGTAATCCGTCTTAACTTCCATTCCCATTATTCCTTTTGTGTCCAGCGTACCTATTAAGCAAGGTTACGACTTATGGATTGAATAATCCTTGTAATAATCATCCGGTATAACTTCCCATTGCCAATTGTTGTATAGAATCCCGTTATGCTCAAAAGAGTTATTAATTTTATGCCAATGCCTAGCATAGATTGTTATATCTTTGTATTTAGTGGTATCAATGCCATTAGCGAATTTACGAGCTTGATTAAGCGTATCACAATCTTGATCAAGCGTATCATGCTCATCCATGTACCAGTATTGAATTGTGTATCTTGTTTTCATTTTCAGTCTCTTATCTGCTATCTCCTATCTACTCGTATTTTACCTTGCAAGCGTGCTAATTATGTGCGTCTGTTATCTCGCAAAACGCCTGATTCAGAATGTCGTATAGATAATCCTTTATATCCTGATACTTGCCAAAACGCCCGGTAATGGTTAGCGTGATCCCAAACATAAGCGACGGATTGACAGTGACAGAAAACGGAATGTAACCATCATAGAATCCGTTCTCGTCCATTGCGTGGTATTCCATATTGAGCACTAAGCGATTATCGCTTGTCTTTTGCTCGTCAAGTGACCACGTACCATCTAACCCGGAACCATGCGGAAGATTGCCAATTATCTCGTTAACCCGTTGATCCCACTTTTCGAGCCATTCCGTATTGCCTCTATCCTTGCAAGTTTTGCGAGCGTTTATTGCGCTTGCCAATTCCTGATAAACTCTCTTTTCCATTGTATTATCCTATTCCAGCTTAGCGCTTAAGCGCTTAAGACTTACGGATGCTAGTTAGTTAGCGTATATGATAACGGTATCAAGCATTTTTGTTCCTGGCACTATCGGATTATCAAGCTCTGTCATTGCAAGGAAAATTGACAGCTTGCGATTATCAGGCGTAAGCTCGCCATTGCGTATCCTATTGATCATGCTGTCTAGTTTGTTTTGGTTGTCCATTGCCTTGACTCCTATTTAGAAGTTGTATTTTAATATCCCGTTGTAATGATTCCGTATTAACGTATCCATAACGTCAAGCCGTGTTTTGTCTGCGCTTGCATTGCCTCTCAAAGCGTACCTATTTTCCTTGATTGCTTCATTGGCAATTTTGGCCGTTATCGTTTTAGGCGTGTTATACTTGCCACCAAAAACACGCTTTACAAATTCCTGTTTACTCTCATCAATTCCGCCATTGCGTACGTGATATTCGTTATCGCTCATGTAAAAGTCTTCAATTGAAGCGTACATGAGATTGCCTATTGCGGTATCATTCCGCATTGCTAATTGCTCAAATTCTCGTTTTTGCATTGCGTTTACCTCTCTAATTAACTCATATCAGCCTATAAGGTTTATAAGCTCGTATCAGTTAATTAAGGACTAGAGCGTATCGCGTAGAATCAGGCTTAGCGTGAAGATTCAAGGCTTTCGAGTTTTCTACCCCTTGCACTGCCGTTACTCTTAAGATTTTAACGTAGATTCAACGTACTGCTACGAGCGTTTTATTAATGAGTTTCGCTAACTCTGTATGGCGGTTTATGTTTGCGATATTCTTTTGTCTCCTATATCCCCTTGACTTGATACTCTCAGAATATACCCGCGTGACTATAGGCGCAAGGCTGCTATAATCCGTATAGAGTAAAACGTCAATAATAACACCTTGCTCAAAGTCTCGCTACGTCTCTTAAACTGCCGTTATCTCACTTATAGGCTCAAACTGCCAAAATATATTTTGAGTCTAGTTTACCCCATGCCATTCTAAGTGGTCAAAACACGCCCTATATAATAGGTACACTGGCAAGCGGTAAAATTATCCCCTTAACGTGCTAAGGGGTAAAGATCATATAGGATAGTATCAATCAAGGTGCCTAGTGGTCATTGTGGCACGGTCTACAGGCGCTTAGAGCGTGCTAGATTCTGGTATCTGTTTACCACTACGAGAGTTAGAGCTATGGACATTCGCCAGGATGATTCGCGTTAACCACTACAACGAATTACGGGCGTGGTCAGTGTATAAACTTGCGAGTTAACCACTACAAGGCGGGCGTATGGGATAATGCGGCTGCCGTATCCATGCGCCGTCATTTTAGCAATCAGCCGCATGGTCACGGCGCACGGCGCAATAAGGCACGTCGAGTTAACCACTACAACATAGGATGGAATACAGTACGCGATCTTATAATGTGGCTGGCTATTTTATGCTCACCTTCCCTCGAAAACCCCGACCCTTGGGGTCGAGGGATGCAGGAATTCCTTGACCGACCGACAGGTCGTATCGCATAATTCCCCGACCGTAAGGTCGTGGGAAGTTTATGAGTTTCCGTGGTAGGTTTTCTAGGATGTGTTAAGGTAGTGTCTTAATAGGAGCTACTATTTTGGGGGCTGATGTTTTTTAATTGCTATAGAATGTCCGCATGAAGGGCAAATAGGCAAATCATCTATAGAGAATAAGTAAGGCTCTGTTTCGCCGTGTGGTAATATATACACTCTATCTACTAATTGGAGTGCAAGTTTTAACTTTCGGTTTGTACTACCCCCACATTCTACTATCCATGTCCTTCTCTGCTTAATTCCGGCTACATCGGCTTTTATTGAATCATTGGCGTGTCCCATTCCTCGTTGCCCTATGTAATATTCAAGATGTATTTCTACAAACCCGTGCTTTTTAAGGAATTGGTAAGCGATATTTTTGAGGTCGTTATGATTTTTGGATTCCAAACCTAGATGCCTTTCTCCTATCCCTTTTGGTTTTAGCGGTTTAATTTTGCATTTAGAGCAATATCCAGATTTGTTGTGGTCTGAGATAGGAGTATTGCAAATAAGACATTTCTTATTCAGTTGGTATTGAGAGAATCGGCGTAACTGCTTTTTGATAAATTCATCTTGCAATTTGTCTTGTTCTGTTTTGGGCTGGTTGGATAAATCTACGCCATTCAGTGACATATCCCATTCGTTGACTACGTTGGATATATTAATGCCCCTCATTTTTATGGTCCTTTATCCAATCAAGAAGAATAGTTCTAATGTAGGTTGCCAATTGCAGGCCGCGTTTTACGCCCATTTGGGCTAGTATTTCTTTGTCTGCCGGTTCCATCTGGATTGCTATGATAACTTTTGTTGTCGGCATTTTAACATTCTCCTTACCACTTCATAATACCAAATAAATTAGCCATTGTCAATAAGTAAATTACAATTTATATACAAGCGCAATGCCATACGGCAAGAATGGTTAAGAGGTACGGCGGCTTAAATGGTTTTGTGATTGGCTTACTTATTTGTCATGTTTGCAGTATTTACAGTTGTTAGGCGTATTGGAGTAAAGGAAATAAATACCTTTTCTACCGCAATTATTACAAGTGATATATAATTTACTTTTCACTGTGGTCTGTCTTATCAGTAGGTTTTAATACACGTCCGCAGTACGTGCTACCGCTCATCCTGTCGTAATCCATGAGCATTGGGCATCTTCCACCTGCTATTAGGCGATTGTCGCCCCATGTCATGCGATGGCTTGAATTTTCCGTATCAAACTCGTGGCCTCTGGAACAGATCAGTTTCATTTTACTCACCGTACAATATACTCCGTTTGTATAATCCTACTTCACGACCTGTTTTAATAACTCGAAATAGGTATCCTCGGTCACGTAAGTATTGTTTCAGGCTACGGATGACACATTCTTGGAGCGATGTAATATCTGAGTCGAGTTTCCACGTTTTGCCATCTATGATTTTAGTTGGCATCATCGTTTTCATTCTACGCCTCTAATCCTTTAAGTGGTTGATGATGGAAGAATACTGCTACATCATGTGGCGTATCTGTCTTGGCTAAATCAATACGAGAGTTCTTCCAGATAATCCCATTGTAACCGGCATCCTCTAGCATTTTACGGAAAGCCTGTAGATATTGAGTTCGCATTTCAAAGAGGGCCTTGTCTTTTCGAGCGAGTCCTTTTCCTTTGAAATCTTCAAGTAGGGCTACATCTTTGTTAGGGAATAGATTCTCAAATAAGTTCTTATTGCTGTAAAAGAAATCATCAAAGTTGTCTGTATGTGCCTCTAATAGATTAGGTGGTGTTTCTTTAACCTCAAGTATGTTTTCTCCATACAGAAGCCTCGCCTTTTCAGGACTCCCTGTTACCCACGTACCAATGGTATCAATCGTCTTTACTTGCTCAACACTTCTAGGGGATAATTCTTTGATATTACTATGTGTTCCGTGAAACCATGTAGCCTCTTTAGTTTCTGGTATATCAGCCTTTGGAATAGCGGAAGACGTTAATGGTTCTTTGTAGTTAGGTCTGACGCTTACAAGTTTACGTTGTGGGTATTCTTTCTTTGCCTCTTGTTTGGCTAGTGCAATTGCCTCTGTATCGTTGGCGGCATCTACGCTAAAAGATTCTACGTCTTTTATTCCCACAAATTTTACATCAACAAGATAACCAAATTTCTCCGCTTCAATAGGTTTGGTATTTACTGTAGGGGTAATCGTTTTTGTCTTAGCGGTATCTGGAAGTAGCGAGTAGTTATTAGCCATATCAGGGAATTGTTCTGGACTCGTTGCTTCAGGATGCCACTGTTGGATGTACTCTAATGCGGTCATTGTCCTGCTATCTGTAGATTTGGGTTTGTTGGTATCCAAATCCCAATCAATCTTAGGGAATACTGTCTGGATAGTAACAGGTGTAGACAAATCGGATTCGGGCAATTCAGTAGCGGGTGGTTCCAATACCGACTTACTGAGTTCGTCTAACCTCTTAACAGAATCCTTATATTGCCCTCTCGCTAATGACAATATCAATTCCTTAGCCTTAGATTGTTCCGGTGTAAGTGTAGGCTGTTTCTCGTATTCGGAGATTAGTTTATTCAACTTATCCGAAGCGGCCTGGTTTGCTGTGCCATAACGATCAATAAACTTATCTTCGGTTTTTAGCAATCGTTGTAGGCGTTCTATCTTTTCCCCTAGATAAGATTCGGCAGGGTGAGACTTAGTAAGTTCTCTCAGAATATCGCCCGCACCTTCTAGATCATAGCGGAATGAGTTGCCCGTATCCCATTCAGTATGTATGGTTTTTTCAGGAACCGTATTTTGATAATTATAGATATCCTCGTTGGTTATCTTAGTGAGTTGAGGCTTTTCATCTGTCTTAATGGGAGTAACAGGTTTGGGATAACGAGTTTCAAAAAAAGCTAATGATTCCTTACTTAGAGTATTGGGGTGAGAAATATAATCACCGAAATCCTCTGCGAATGTTTCTCTTGCCCCTTCTGCCCTAGCCTTTACTATTTTAGTGTAATCATTTACTGCCTTGCTATCCACTGCATGATGGGCAAGTTCGTGTGCAATTGTATTAGGGTTTCTCGCGACCGCCTCATTCCTAAAAATAATAGTTTTTGTTTCGGGATAGTATATCGCCAAAGCACCCGCTCTCTTAGTCAATGCTTCGTCAATATAAAATTCATTAATGTCTAGTTTTAGATTAGGTGGCAAATTGCCAACTATACCCACCACTTCAGTTTGTGTTTTCTTACTAAAATTATCGGAGAATGTAACCCCCTTTCCTTTTGTAATGGGTCTAGTAGATTCTGGAGTAACAACAGGTTCTATTTCAGTTTCCTTTTCAATGGGAGTAACGACAGTAGGTTCAACTATTTTTTCTTCTTTTATAGAGGGCTTGTCTTCGGGGGCGGTAGCAGTCTCCATAGTTGCGGGCGTTAGTTCTTTCACCGATTTTTCTGGATGGAATACTACTACTTCATGGGTCTGTGCCTCACTAATCTCATTACGGACACCGGCACCGAGAACAATGCCGTCATACCCTTGTTTTTCTAGTTCATTCCTGATAGCCTGTGATTTTATCTCATCGGCTTCTTTGTAATTCTTGCCAGCCTTTCTAGCTTCTTCAAAAGCGGGTCTACCTATATTATCCAACTGGCTTGAAGTTGCAATAAATGGGTTTTCAAGTCTAACCCTATGCTCTAATACTTTGCCAGTCTGAACAACCTTACCACCAACAAGTTCTTCGGTGTAATTCTTAGCATAGTTGGGATCGGTTGTGTAATAAGTTCCTTTCCCGTACATTCCCTCATCGGTAGCACCCCCTTTGGATGATACCCCTCTAAATAGGGTGGTTTCATAAGGCTGTCCAGTTTTAGGATTGGCAACCTCTTTTCTAACTTGCGGAACGGGGATCACTTCACCATCTGACAAAGTAACCGATGTTTTACCAGCCCACTCAATTGATTCTGGTGAGGTCTTAGTCATAGGAACGGAAGCGGGAACAGTTGGTTTAACTTTAGCAAGAGTAGCAGAGATAGCTTCATCAACTTCAGATGGTACGGTTGTGCCGCCTGAACTTACAAAAGAAGCCCGTCTTTGCGCGGCTCTAGAGCCATCGGCTCTACCATGATAAGCATCAAAGACTTGTCTTACAGTAGTGCCGTCTCTTTCAGAGTGTACTTCATATAAATAATAATTCCCTTTGATTTTTTTTACCGTCAAGTAAGACATTCTCTTTTTCTCTTACCTAGAGTTTAACCACTACGCTATATTAACATTGGGACGGTGGGTTTGTCAATAGGGGTCGGGTCAATTTTAATCACGTTTGTCGGGAAACTCAGCCGGTAATCCGTTTGTATTGGAGCATCGTAAACATCTTCACGGTATCCCTTATAGCCTTTAACATATGAAGTGACTCGTGCATCAAATCTCACTACATCGTTTTCTTTAAGATTTAATTTATTCAGTCTGACTCCGCACGTGAACCATAAGTGTTCCGTTAGAATATTGTTAGTTCCTACGGCTCGAATATCTTTGAACAAAGCGGTAGGTATCGGATATCCTTTGTATGCTGGTTTCGTGCCAAATCTTACAAAGATTCCCTCAAATGTGGTGCGTGTTCCTCGTATCTCTTTTAGTTGGTTACGCATTTCTCACTCCTTTTGGACAATTCGGTTTGCATATAAATTTAGCATAGCCACCGGCTACACTACGATCTCGTTTAACAATATCTATTAATCCATCGACACAGCAGGTACATCCAACCCTTTTGCGTTTCATCGGGTATTGCTCGCAAGATTTAGGGCAGTATCGTTTTCTCTTTATTCCTTTATTCCATCCAACTCGTTTAGGCGGCACTCCCATTCCTGGGTTATTATCAGGTGCTAAACATGTCATGTCATTATTCAAAGGGCAATCTTTACGGCATATAAATGGTTTTCCTTTAATATGTTTTCGTTTTAGTGTTTGTTCAATTCCGTTTATGTTGCAAGTGTAATCAATAGTGCCCCAAATAACTTGAGGGTATTGCTCGCAACGTTTTGGACAATAGTGTGTTTCTATATTACGTTTGTATCCTCTCAAATTTTTATCATCGGGGATTATTATAGAATAGTCGTATTCGGGGAATCTTTTTATCAATGAATCTTGGAAGTATTTAATCCAATATTCGCGGTTATTATTCGTCTTGGCGTGACATCCTGGTTCATCTTTTTTGTTTGAACATAGGCTAATCAAGTTTCTAGGATGATTATGCCTCTTGTTATAATCAATATGATGTGTAGATAATTTTTTGCCGTTTTGGGGTTTACCGCATAATTGGCAAGTGTAGTGATCGCGTTTTCTTATCTGTTCTTTCAGTTCGTTATTAAATGATAAACCATAAGGTTCAAATGATAATCCACCTAGCCAGTTAGAAGAGTTCTCGCCCCTGATAAGTTTATGAGCACAATCGGTACATCTGAGATATTTACCAACACGAGTAATTATTAGCCATCGGTATTTGTGACAATCTTGGCACTCTATCCATTGGTAGTAGGCTGTACTGCGTTTGCCTACATCTGTACCTTTTTGAATATCTCCAAGGATGGGGGTTTCAATGGTTCCTTTGTTTTCTAATAGGCGAGTTGTTGCACATTCTAGGCATAAGGGCGATGATCTTTTCATATGGGATTGAGATTGCCATCTTTTGAGTTTGCATCTGTCGCATTGCACGTAAACATAAAAAGATGGATCATTTATCCCTACATCGGTTCCCCGACATACATCCCCAAGTTCAGGATTGCCTAATGTTCCCTTGTTAATTATTTCGCGCTTGCGAAGCTCCCCCTTTTTTCTCATTTTGGTTTTATGGATTTTGAATAAATTACGTATGGGCATCTCGGAAACATGGAACATACGCCCTATTTGCTTATAGGTTAATTTGTCATGTTCATACAGATGTAGTACCATCTTGAAATCAAGGGACATTACTCGCTTCATTTGTGCGCATGGCAGACATCTGCCTTCGGATTTTATAATATCGTTCATTCTCGATATATTCCCGATTAGTAGCCGCCTAGTCTTGCTGCATGTGGGGCAAGTAACCTCTCCGGTTAATTTGTGGTTAACATATAGGGGATTCTTGAATATCTCTGGAATATTCGTAGTGTGAATTAGTTTCCCTCGTTCATGATCGTGGCGGCTATCCAATACGGGAACATTATGTTCTTTCAGGGTTTGGATTATTTTAGGGAAGCATACTCCAAATTTCTTGCCTATTTCTGGCGATGCCATGTGTTCTTGTGTATAGAGACGGATTATTTCATTTACAGTAATTTGATCAAAAGTAATTTTATGCGCTGAATTTGGGTTATGTCTCGCAGTAAAATTACTAGGTAAAATGTTGTATGGGATATTATATTGGCGCAAGACGTTTCCGATAGTGCAGTTAGAAACATGGTATAGTTTGCTGATTTCCATAGCAGAATACCCCTCAACACTGTAGAGGTATATTATCTCGTTGATTGGGAGTGTTATCTTATGACTCATGGCCTAGTTCCTTTTCTTTGTTGTGTTTTACGATTCCGAATAAGTACCCCTTTTCTGGACTACCTCTCGGTTGTAGCCGCCAATACCCTAAAGTTGTTAGTTCTCTTTTAAGAAGTTTGTAGAGTGGTTGCCATCGGTGTAAGTTACGGAGTTCTCTCTGCAATTGTTCTAAATCAAGTTTGCTTTTGTTGCTCATATCTTTATAATAGCACAAGTAGTCGCTAAACGCAATAGTGGTGGCAAATATATTTCTCTTATCTACAGACTTGACAAATTAACGCGGATGTGTTCTAATAAAAATATCTTAGATCAAGTTTTTGTTGGCAGTAAGATAAGGGGGTAAAATAAAATGACCAAATCGAAGAAACCGTGGGTTCTAACACCCAAAAGACGCAAGTCAATTTTGCGAGCTTCTAAAATTCATCAAATCTATACAGCGGAAGGTAAGCGTAGACTACAAAACAAATATAATAAATCAGAAACGTAATGTCAAAAAGGAGGTAAGGCAATGGCTAAGAAAAAGAAGAAATTCGTATTCACCTTAGCTCGCAGAAAGGCATTGGCTAAGGCTCGTGCTGCTAGAAAACGCAAGTAATCTTACCTGAATTTGTTCAAGAGAAAAGACGGGGCTTAATAACCCCGTTCTTTTTGTGTGTGGCTATTGACAAATGGATATATAAATGGTAAGATATAGGAGTAATGAGAAGAACTTTCAAGTATCGGATTTATGCCAACAAGGTGACAATTGCAAAGGCCGAGAAGTGGCTTGAACTTTGTCGTAACTTGTATAATTGCGCTCTTGAGGAAAGAAAAGTAGCGTGGAGTCATTGCCGTAAAACGATATTCTACAATCAGCAACAGAACGAGATGCCGGAAATAAGGAAACTATTTCCTGAATATAAGGATGTGGACTCTCAAGTATTAAGGACTCCGTTACATAGGGTAGACCTAGCTTTTAGGGGTTTCTTTGCTCGTATTAAGCGTGGTGAAAAGCCAGGGTATCCTCGTTTCAAGGGCAAGGGGCATTTTAACGCATTTACGTTGGAACAAAATGGGTGGGTGTTGGATGGCAGGTTTTTGTCTGTCCGAAATGTTGGAAGATTTAAGATGCGTTTGTCTAGGCCGATACAGGGTAGGATCAAGTCCATTGATATAAAGAGGTCTGCTACCGATAAGTGGTATGCTACCTTTAATTGCGACTTTGTACCTCAGAAGTTATTGCCAGAGTCCGATAAGATCATAGGTCTAGATGTTGGCATAAAATCTTTTTGCGTAGATTCAGACGGTAACAAGGTTAACAATCCGTTATATTTTAAGCGCAGTCTTAGGCTACTTAGGCTTAGGAATCGCAGAATGTGCCGTAGGTCAAAACTTTCAAACAGACGGAGAAATGCTAGGATTTTGGCAGCGAAAGTCCACGAGAAAGTGGCAAATCAACGGCGCGACTTTTTGTATAAGTTAGCTAATTCTTATATTTCTAAATATGGGACAATCGTGGTAGAGAAATTAAATATGAACTACCTTGAAAAGAGCAAGCCTCTAGCGCGATCAGTCTTTGATTCTAGTTGGATACAATTCTTTCAAATATTATCCTGCAAAGCGGAAGAGGCTGGCAGGATAATTATCAAGGTTAACCCGCGCAACACATCTCAGAATTGTTCTAGATGTGGGCAAAAGGTCGAAAAAACATTAGCCGTTCGTACTCACTCCTGTCCGTTCTGTGGTTTGGTAATGGATAGGGATGAGAACGCGGCTAGAAACATTCTTGCGCTCGGACAGAGCGTTCAGGCGTTAACGTAATGGGATGCCATCTGCGTAGTCTGAGTACCTTTTGTTTAGAGGATGTCAAATGCGCTAAAAGGTTTGGTGAGTATCCCCTAACATTCCGTATAGGCATAAACCCAATTTTGGAGTATAATCCCCTTAGACGATGGCTCAAGGGGTTACGCATATGGATTTGCAAGTTCTTTTATTCCTTGTTATCTTGGTTATCTTGTTGCTTATGGCAGTATACTCGGAAAGCCAGATCAAATACAGGTTGCAACGCTATGATGTTGCCGCAGATACTATCAGGGATTGGGCATTGTGTTTTTTCGCAGTCCTTGTCGTATGGTTGGTTGATGCGATGATAGCGGCTAATTGGACATCGGCATTAGGCATATTCGTTGCCATGATCATCATATTGGGTGTGTTATGGATGATGGAATCTAAAGGTCGTAAAGAGAAGGAACGGATAGATAGACAGAATAGGATTTTTGACAGACAGTGGATAAGAGAAGCAGTAAAAGAGGGTGTGAAAGAAGGGATTGTGGAAGGAATGAAACAAATCCGGCAAATGGATGAAGATAACAAACGCAAAAATGGAGGCGAGTGATGCCTAAGTCAAAACCGCAACCGCCATTAACCAAGAAAAGGTTTATGGGCCTTCTTACGAAAGCCGCGCAACCTGTCTCAGCGTGGAACAAGCCCGATCAAGAAGGGAAAGGAACATCGGTTGATCATCTTTCCGATGGTTGTATCGATACACGTAAGAGTCAAGATAAGACTGTAGGTAAAGAGGACTA
>Ga0265297_10002156_pt1 | contig 41525 bp, 56 predicted proteins | sample Munlanlwell13791_FD_192502 | JGI IMG/M metagenome (GOLD analysis project Ga0265297, IMG submission 192502) | Leachate microbial communities from a municipal landfill in Southern Ontario, Canada - Leachate well 137-91 | ecosystem: Engineered > Solid waste > Landfill > Unclassified | place... | reverse complement strand
CCAATGAAGCTATGCCGCCTTTTACCTCTACAACTTTGTTGGTTGCTGCTCCATAGTTAACCAATGCACCGCTTGCACTTTGTATATTGGCTTTCGCTTCTTCATATAGGGCCTCTTTGAAAAACGCTTCTTCTATCATCGTTAATCTGATTGTTAATAGCTTCTCATCTGCTTCTTCTAAATACGGCAGCGCATCTTCGGTTCTATCGAAGTCCCTTCTGCCAGTATAATATGCTTCGTCTAGCGCGGCGCAATCTGCACCTATCTCTCCTACTGTATCGTTAAGCTCGGTGAATTTAGAGACTAGATCGTTTCCAGTCTCTACAAGCCGCTGCAGCGAAGTCTTTACCATTTGCGGGATGATATTTGGCAACCCACTTAGGACTGCTGCTACGCTATTTAGGACTTTTTGCTGCATCTTTCTCGAATCGTCGAACAGGTCTTTAGCAGACACTTGGGCTTCTGCAAACCCGCCGATTGGAACTGAGCTTAGAGTGATATCTTTCGGGGTAGTTGTTCTATTGTCGATGGCCACGAGTAAATCTGCGTCTTCTTGGCTACCTATAATCTTCCCTACCGACTCTCCGGAGTTCCTGTTGACCGAGTCTGAAATGGCTGTCTGAGTGCTGGGATCTGCAGACTTCTCTATGGCGCTCTTGATGAGCCGCCTAAATACGTGGTGATCGGACGGGCGTTCCGTCTTCTCGTCGATGTCGGCTTGTGCATCTGTGTAAATCTTCTCAATTACCGGATCTAGTATCTTGTCTAATGACGTGTCTATGTTTTCTAAAAAGCGCAGCTGCCAGACAATACGTCTGAACTCTGCCCTCTTGTAGCGATCGAGTTCTGTCGTTAAACTCATTTCCTGAATCTCTTGAGCGTCTCGACAATCCTCTGTTTGATCAATCCGATCTGCCGTGGCGTCTTGTTAAGTCTCTTCGCAATGTCCTCCATTGTCAATCTTAGTTTCCCGTGCATCCCGGTCGAGTAATCAAAGACTATCTGCTCTTCCGGGTCTAGCTCGAAATACCCATAGTTAAGCAGGTCTGCGTTTCTATCGAAGTCCAACAGCTTCATCTCCCCGAAGCTCGTCTCGAGCCCCAGGTCCTTGCGCAGCTCAACCTCCATCCGGCCAACTTCCCTAGGCGACCAGCGGAGCTCGTCGGACAGCTCTACCGTTGTAGCCTCACGGCCCTTTTGCTGGGCGAGATAGGCCTTGGTCTTGTTGAACAGGTCGATCTTTGCCGCCCGGCTCTCCGGTAGTCTACCAACGTTTTGATAAGTTGTAACGTATCTGTAGACCTTCTGGAGGTAGTTGTTAACGTGAGTGCCCAGCGCCGCCCCCTTCCTCGGGTTATACGTCTCAAAGGCGCTGATGGCCTGCTTGCGGGCCTCTGCCTCAATCGCGCTGCGCGGAATCGGTGCGCCTATGAACTGAGAAACCCGCTTCTGGATCAAAGGGTCTATGGACTGCAGAAGATTGAGCAAAGGCGCCTCATCCTTTGTCTTCTTCCACTGCTTCCAGTACTGAAGTTCTTGTTTCTTCGGTTCTTCGTAAGCCATGAATCACCTTCCATCAAAGACGCTACTGGCGTTTATCTCGTCTACGTATGATTGTATTATTGCTTGACGATATTTCTTGACCTTGCTTATCGTATCTGGATTAACGGAAGCCTCTATCCCTGATTTATAATCTAGAGAATCGCCGTCGAATTTTGTTGGCGGTATTTGTTCATCTGTGCTAAAGCCATAAAAATCAAATACATCTTTCATTCTTACAAGTGCTCTTCTCCTATATCCATCTGCAAAGCTGTAAGAATTACCTGCGGCAGCAGCTAAATGATACTCGGATTTCTGTGGATTGGAAGGATCAAACAAATATTGCCCGATCGCAGATAAGTTTACCTTTTTTGCTGTTTCTGTCCCGTTGTTTGGCGGAAGCGCGGAGGCAGATCCGCTTGCTACAGTTGACATGTCATTTGGCGTTGCAGTCTCAGTGTAGGCGTACTCTTCTCCCATGGCTGCACATCCGAACAGGCTTTTATAAGTATCCGAGATCACAGATGGCCGATAGCTTTCGCTGTTCCATGGCGGAACATATGGGCTATCGTCATCTTTTGAATATTTGCTAAGTTCCATAGCAAGACTACAGCTCACGTGCGTATATCCACCACCGTCTGCCTGTATAACATGAGATATAGAGTCTACATTAGCAATATAAGATCTGCTTACATCAAAAACTGCGCACGGGAATCCGCAAACCATCCAAGGGTTAAGTTCAGTAGAAAAAGATAGTGATCTTGCACCATATCTTGCCATTTGGAACATATATTCCCCATATTGATTTAAGTAATTAATAGAGACTCTTCTAGAATCTTGGCCTTCTGGCCTATTGCTATCCATCATTGCGAATAATTCTGGGAATGGAAGATTTATCTCCCTTGGGATGATCCCCTTTTCAAGTTCTTCATCTGTAAAAGATTTTAGGACAGCCTCGTTCGTTAGATTCTTTAGCTTCTGATACAAATAAGCAGGAGCAGTCCGCGTCAGCGGCCTAATTTTGCCATCTCTACCTGGAGTCCATTGAGCTTGAATCATCATCCGCGTCGGTTCATTCATAAAAGATCTAGAATACGAAATGTTAGAACATATGTCCGGGAAGACAACATTGCACTTTGGCGGAATGCATCCAAACAAGTTTGGTTTAAGCACGAATGAATTTATGATACCCTGAACTATAGATGGTGCTCCGATTGGCACATGGGTATATATTGACATAGAACAGAATGAATTTATTATTTCGCGTATAGACGCAAGATCTCCATGATTACCCATCAAGTTATTAATAAGAGCCTTAAACATACCGCCCTTCAGAAGCGATAGTATTTTGTTATCCGGCATTATTTTAATTTGCTTATTTATTTTTAGCCTATCATTTATCTTGCTGTAATAGGTAATGCTATTTGTCATTTTTTGCAGAAAATTATATACAGAAAGCGGCAAATTCTGATCCTTTGTCAATTCCGCCAAAAGCCCCTCTTGTGCAGACGAAGGGAGAATTGTAACTTCTCTTTTCTCGTTGCCATAAAATATTGTCTCACTCCGGGCCCCCAATGATGCCCCGCTGCTAGCCTGATAGAGCATCTTAAGCGTATAGTCCCAGTAATTACTTAGGTCTGCACAACTTAGGCTTACCGCTCTGCCATTAGTAGATTTCGAGAACCCAAGAGCAAGTACTTCTCCCTCCCAAATGAGATACCAATTGGATGAGGTGTCGTCAAACCAAAAAATATGAACTCTTGTCCTTGGTCGAATTAGAAACGCTTTGTCCGTTGGTGGAATTGTTATCTCTGCAGAAGATGCTTGGTTAACATTAATAGATATCTGAACCCCACTAATGGGAACTTCTATACCCTCAAGATAACACTTGATGTGCAGTTTTCTTCCGGGCATTATTCACCCGGCTCAACTATTATTACGCCATCTACAATCAACCCGGTATTGTCTCTGCTCCCCGTTTTCAATCCTGTGTCTCCAGTAGCTCCCGTAGGAGCTGCTTTTGCAGCTTCCATGTCGCTCTTATGTCGCCAGGCAAACCTCTCCGCTTCCTTCTTGTTTTCTGCATCCTGCAAATAAAGATTTATATATTCTTCTCCACCGTCTTCGTACCTTTGCGAAAATAGTTCTGGCGGAAGATCCAGGGACTCCCACTTTTTCCTTAATTCTTCTTTCGGCGCATTGGCTTCTGCTAGTTTTGCAGCAGCTTCCTTGAATCTCTTCAGATCTCTTAATTTCCTCGCCTCCTCCTCCGCCTTTGCTTTGTCCTGCTGTGCTTTTGTTATAAGGTTGCCAACAGAACTAATGTCGCTTGGCTTTAGATTCATTTCCCTGGTAACGAACATGGCAAAACTGAAGTTTACATTGTTAGGAGACGCCGAATCTTGGGATGTACTAAGAGATAAGATATATCCCTCTCTAAGAACAAAATCGTATGTCAAATACGCTCTTGATTTTTTCTCTACACACTTTGTTCCTCTAAACTCGTTCTCGTAGTTCGCCTTCCATTTGTCTTTCCATGGATAATCCTCTGTGTTCAACAGGGTCCCAGAGTATTGATAAATCTTTGGCCTAGATCCATAGAAAAATCCGATGGGTTCTCCAAATGTCTCAACAAGCTGATATTTTTCTTCGCTAGCCTCCGATACGTTTTGAAGAAGGAACTCTGCTGTCTTGACCTCGCCGCTTGACTCACCTGCTTTAACAAGTTCAAGTGTTGCGAAGGTTTGCGGCTTTGTCGTTATCCCCCTTATGATGTCATCTCTTGCGCCAAGCCCCTGCTGCGATCTTTTTGCAAGACTGTTTGCCTGGTAAAATAATGTTTTTTGAAACTCCGACTCAGGGACAATAACTTTTGACAAATAAGCCGCATTGCTGGCTGGATTCTGCACAATGCCTTTCCTGGTATCCTTCTCAGGGCAAAAGGTTTTTTGGATCGAGTCAATCGTTACGTAACTCATTGTCCAGACACCTTTTTTATGTATGGATCAGTTGAATCTACTTGTGTTATTGTTGGAAGGTTTAAGTTAAGAGCAATCACCGTTCCTTCTATTTCTATTCCAAGCTTCTCCGCTATCTCTTCGGCAATTATCTGTTGTGGTGTCTTTTCGTCGCCTTCTTTCCACGTTTCGCGAACGGCTTGATCTGACACAGAAACAACGTCCGAAGTTTCTTCTGTTACAGTCATGTCTTCTTCTAGCTCTACTTCCAACCCCCGATTTGTAAGCAATGTTTTTACAAGATTGGCTAACAACCTTGGATCTCTCTGCTGTAGGTAATCATTCTCGTCTATAGATTCTAGCTCGAGCACGGCTCTTCTTGCTGTTGATTCTTCATAATAGGCGCTTAGCTTTTCTGCGTTGCTGTCTCCTTGATCAATTGATCCTTTGATTGAGGCAGCTACTGTTTCTGAAAGGTAATCCGGATCTCTAAGCCCTGCAGTATACGAACTAATAAAGGACAAGGCCTGTGCCATCGCCCAGCCTTGCTCAGGGACTTCCTTTGTAAACTTTTGTACCTCATTAGGGGTTGTGTTGATAGCCGCAGACTGCCCTATAGGATCTGATTTTTCTTCTGTTATGTTAAAAGTTGTCATGCCCTACTCCTTCTTCCTATCGTCTATTTCTTTATTTAGCGTTTTAACGGCGGTGTAGAGCCCATTGACCGTTTCGAACATCTTTTGCTGTACTGGATCTTTGAAGGCCGCCGCAGCCGCAGCCTGCCTCTCTGAAGCATTTACTGATTCAGTTCCCTCTCGCTTGCCCTGCAACTCTCCAATTGCTATTTGAGCAGCTTTTATACGATGCTCCTTGCTTACTTCTACTCCAGCCTCCATAGCAGCTGTAGAAGCATATTCCTCTATTCTTTCAAAGAGCTCAAGCCCAGCGCCTTTCGCACCAGCCTTCCTTAACTTGGATATGAGAGTAGGATCTTTATGTAGTCCAGTACCTATGTCTTTAGCAATCTTTCCAACATCCTCGCTACCTCTAGCCGCAGATTCTGCTGCCTTGAATAATATGTTGTCTTGTAGCTCTTTTGCGTCTCCAAGCAATCCGTCGTCCAGAATATTCTTGAAGTAGGGAGCCACGACTTCTTGAGTAAATTTTGCTCTATCTAAATTCCCTTTCGTTTTATCGGCTTTGCCAGCTGCTTCTTGCAGCGACTTTAGCCGTTTTGGGTCCTTATGTATACCCACTAGATTTGTCATTCCTGCGACAGCTTCAGGAGTAATCCCCAGGTCTAACACACATTTCTTTTTAAAATCTTGGTGTGTAATCTTCCCATCAGTATACTGTTTTAATAACTCTCTGAACTCTGGGGTTTCTATCTTCTCTATGGCGCTACGAGCCTCAGAAGTTCTCTTCTCAGGAGGATAAAGCGCAGCAGCGAGTTCTTCTTTGGCTATCCTGTTTTGCTCTTGAGCTTCGTCTACGTTCATACTAACGCCAGATGTATTGGCATCAGTAAGTGCTTCTGCTAATCTTTCGCTACCTTCTTTCCCGTATGTTGCCTGGGTCCAAATAGTAGCCGCTGTATCTGAGTCCTTGAACCCATGATCTTTTGCAACCTTTATAGCAGCTCTTGCCATTCCTGCAGCTATGGTCTTATCTTCTGCAGAATACGTACCTTTCATCATGTTCATAGTATGTAGATCGAATTCCGACATTGACATCTTGAATTTCGATGGCATTTGAGCATTGTATTCTTTTAGCACCAAGTCTGGATTGTTACCAAAAAATTCCCGCGTAGTCCTATCTGATTCTGCTGCCTTGTATGTAGAGGCCTTTTTCATTGCTGAAATTATGCCGCCGTATTCAGCAATGTTAGCACTTGTTGCCGCATATTTAGGAGCACCAAAAACGTTTGACAACCCACTTGTTACAAAAGAGGCAACTCCACTACGCATCCGGTCCATACGTGTCGGGTCATATCTATATTCTCCTTCTCTGCTCGTCATCCCTAGATTGCTCATAATATCGAGATCTGTGCGCGTTAAAGTCCCGCCAGTAGGACGAATTGCAGCCGAATCTTCTTCGCTGTATATCTGCAAAGCTCTGGCTAGAGATCCTTCACTTTCGTCCACCCTTCTCCTTCCCATAACAACATCGCCAAACTCTTGGAAATCGCGCCTGGCGCTTTCTCCAAATTCTGCTATGCCTTCAGATATGGGCTGTGCCAATCTATGGAAACCCTTGCCCATATCCCTAACACCAAGTCCATACCAAATATCGTTTTCTCTGGACATTCTGTCTTCCGTTGCTCTTCGGCGCTCTTCTCGTATATTGTTACGCTGTTCGGCCATTAACCGTGGCATATTGCGGGTTAGCCCAACCCAAGTATCAACGTTGGCAGCTGAAGTATCCATACCCATGGATGACATGGCCATTGCTATCGCGTTATTGTAATCTGGCGCCACTGATCTGAATTCAGCCGCTTGGCTTCTTAGCATCCCAGCCTGTAGCCGCTGTATCCCGCCAGGGCCTAGTTGCTGCCAAACCCGCTGTACGTTTTGTGGATTAGCAAGTGCCGCCGGATCAAGATTGGCTCCACTAAGAACGTTGGCGATGGACTGCCCGCTCATAAGAGCGCCAAGAGCATCCTGATTGATACCACCGTTGCCCTGCATGATCATAGCAACCGCAGCCCGACCAAAGGCGCCCTGCGTGAAAGCCGCCGAACCGGCAGTTAGGGATTCAGCGACACCCGAAATCCCGCCCATCTGGTTTATGGCTTCGGGACCAAGTATTCCTAATTGCTGCATTCTCCGTGCGTTATATAAGTTCTGTTGCCCTAATGAATACCCAGTTGCTACAGGGACCCCGGTGCCACGGAAAATGGCAGCACCACGCAATCCAGTCTCGTGCATCTCCTGGAACCCGACGCCAGAACCGAAGGCAAGACCAGAAGTAGCCAGGATCGCCTGCCCGCCAGCCTGAGCTCCGTAGAACCCTCCTTGGCGCATCTCAGCCAAGATGGGGATCATCTCCTCCTTGGAAACCCTTATGGCACGTGACATCTCTTTTATTGTCTTAGTTAGATCAGACAGCTCTTTTTCGAAATCTCCTGTGTTTTTAGTCCCAGCAAACAACCCGTAGCGGGCACCCTCTGTCATGGCCATGTTCGTTAGATCCATTTCGGCAGACGGGCTGCCGAACCAGCCTTCAGATCTGTTAAGTGCAAGACGATTAATACTTCTTGACATATCTGACGCTGCAGACCTAGAAATACCCATCCCACCAAACAACGCCGGTGAGATTGCCCTTATGTTAGCTGTAGTTCTCTGTATGTCCGCAACGGGACTTGTCAACGGGGAGACAAGTCCTGATCCCAAGTAAGAGCCGGCAATTGAGCCGGCGATGCCACCAATTATAGTCCCGCCTATTGGAAGAATAGCAGAACCTATGGCTGCTCCAGCAACTCCACCTAAATATCCGCCCGCTATGCCTGCGCCCAAATCGATCCCGAGCGTAGCTGCGCCGGTGGCAAACCCAGATGCCGCTTCTCCTATGCGCTCTCTTGCAAGATACCTATAGTCCGATATGTACATCGGAGTGTTCGGACCTCTAAGCCCAGACAGGGCCATCATTGATTCAATAAGGCCCATCTGGTGATATGCTGGGCCTTCAATTCTGGCAACGCTTGATGAAGATGGTACTGTTGGGATTGATTTTACCAACGATGCGGCACCAGCCAAATCGCTCATCATCGTATTAAAGGCCAGCCCGGTTGTGGCCATAAAACCAGAACCGGGCTGCGATGCAGGAATGCGCGGATTCATGGCAGAGATATTTGCCAACTGGGCCCTGTATGCAGCTAGCTGGTCTTCATATCCTGGCAATGCACTACTCCTTGCTTACTTTGCTTTCGGTCGCGGCCCATCCAGAATGCGTCGGAGACAGAACGAATATCTTTTGTTTTTCCTCTTCAAAATTCTTCATTCTCTTGTCATCCATTCTCGACTGGACTTCATCAAAATCGGGCATTAGCAGTCGGAGGTATCGCCGGTAAGCATCGTGAGCCTTTTCTGGATTAACCATCGCCGTAACTATCGCAGCGACTTTCGATGCTTCTATCTGCTGTTTCTTGTTGAACGCGGCGATCATCAGCTGCCCTTCCAGTCCGTCTTCTACCTGCACGCCATTCAGCTTAAGACAGGCTCGCGCCCAAGCAGAAGGCGTGCTAAAGAGTTTTTTGAGGAGCCCTTTAGGAGAATGACAAGTGCCTTGTTCAGGCTCCGGTATTCCTCAAGCATGGCTAGGCACAACACATCGCCAAGATCCATCAGCCTGTTCTTGCGCACATCTATGAGCGTTTCCTTGTCCTTTGCCTCGGTTGGTAGCGGGACTCCGTTAATCTCCACTACTGCCAAAGCCAGTGTGTCCACGTTAATCTGATCTAAGACATAGATCTGCGATCCGGAATAGAGTGAGATCCTTTCCTTCACCTCCAACTCTTCTCTCTTTCTTAGAGTTCGGATCTTGACTGAAAATCCAGGCGCAATATCCACGGTGTGGGCGATAAACCCCTTGGCGATCAAATCGTCTAGGCTCGCGTCCTTATACGCGCTCATGAACTCTTCATCTTGAGCCTTCAAAAGATCTTCCGCCTGCTTTGCAAAATCCTGTTCAGGCTGTTCGGGCTTCTCTGCCATTCTTCTTGCTCCTCTCTCCAGACCCCAACACGATCGTCTGCGGCTCGACACGCTCGAGCAACAGTCCATTCTCCGTCTTCTTGAATCTGAACATATCGCCTATATGAGAGTGGAGCACTTCTACGTCATGTTTTTCTTTTGCGCCCCTAAGCGCCTCGGTCTTGCCCATCATTTCAATCAAAGCTTGTCTAACTACTTGAGAAACCGAAATTCTGTTATCGCTTGAATATTTAGACATCCAAGAGAATAATTCTTCATCGACCCTGATGCCTAAGAAATGGTCTTTAGCCATGTCTCTTCCTCCATCGTTAAATATTGTAAAACAATTCCGTGTAATAGTCAAGATAAAACTGGCATAAGACACACGTTACCAACCTGTTTCTTGCACAAGTTACGTGACAAATGTCACGTCGCCAAGGAGTCCTTCCAATGGGCAGAGTCTTCGTCCCAGAGCCAAGACAGTTGTCAGAAAACAAAGCAAAGGCCTTCGGAGAAGTAGTGCCATTGGTCCCGGTAGAAAGCAAGCTCGGGCTCGAGCCAGATCGCATCAAAAGCTCGCTTGCGAAAAGCCTAACAACTTTTACTGATGACGATTACTTGTTGTTAGATGGATCAAATACTCACTGCGCTGTTGCAACTAGTGTATTGGGGATAGAAAGAGATTGCATCAATCTGTTGATCTGGAACTCCAAAGCGAATAATTATGTTTTTAGGCGCCTTGATTTAGATCGCATAGCACCAATACTTTCTGCTGGTCCACAAAAAGTTTTCGTTACTAATGATATCCATGGCATCTTGCCACATGGATACACATCAATATCGCTAACTTCTGGTAATGATCCAGATATTATGGAGCCGGACAAAATAAAAAGAAAGATGGACGCGCTTTTAATCAACTCTCAGCCCGGCGACTTCCTGCTTCTCTCTGGATCTAAAATACATAATTCCATAGCTTCTGTAGTTTTAAGCAGGATGCATGGGCTAGTTAACTTCATGATCTGGAACGCACGTACAAAGTCCTATGTTTTAAGAAGTTGCAAATTCACTCTCGAAGACCTTCAGAGAATACTAAGTCTATGATTTTTAACAAAAAAGAGAGTTGACAAAAAGTCATACTGAGTACAATCCACACAAAACAACAAAGGAGGCAAAGATGCCCGACCTGGCCAAACGAGCCTACCAACTAGTTGGTCTTGGCTCAGGCAAAACCCTGGTAAGCACGAGCCCAGAAGGCGCCATTCAAGCGATAAAGGGCGACGTAGAGCTCAGCGTCTTCGCAAAAGACATCATAGAGATCAGCGGGAACCCCGTTATCACCGCGTCGGGATTCGACAAAATTAACAAGCTTGCTGGACTGTCGCTGGTAATGCCAAACAAAATCGACGTGCCCGGTTACGGAACACAGCCGAATCCATTTTTCATCACTGATGATGCCACCGGTGGAGTTCGTTTCGTCATGGCGAAAATGAGCTCAGTCGGATATTCTCCGGTTGGCAATCTGGCTGTCGTTGACCAGACTTTGATGTTTGACCTTCTGAGCTACTTCAAGATGGATTGCTTGGCCAAGATCAAGAAGATCGCGGGCCTTGGGAAGCTCGCCTATAAAGACCAGCTCACAGAAGCCGAGCAAAAGTGTGGCTACTTCATCCCGGTCCTGGACAAGAATTACGGCATCTGGATGAATACCGCGCATCCTGAGTTTATACGTGTCATAAATGACCATTCTCAACGTCAACGGTTTGCAGAAAGGATAGCGCTTGGCATCTTGAAGCGCAACTGCCTGAGGCACCACCCAGCGATAGGAATAATGAATGTACAGCTCGAAAAGGGAGGGACATGTAAGATCCCGATCCTCGCTTGGCGTAAAGCTCTCGGCATGGAAGAAATCCGTAGAATCTCTGAGGACAAAAGCGCCCGAGAAGCCGCCGGAGCCAAGACGATCGAAGAGACGATCGATACGGAAGCACTCCACGCTGAAGAAACTGCGGTCGATATTGCAGAAGCTGTTTCCGATAGCGTAAAAACTTCAACTCCGGATGTAAGCGATAGTCTTTCGTCCAAAGAAGAAAAACCCATCAAGGTCGATACAAAACTATTGTCAGACAGGGAGAAGAATGAAATACGCATCTCGGAAATGAGAGAGGCTATAGGCGAAGAAAACTGGGATAAGTTCTATAAGGCAACTGTAACATCCGGTCGAACCCTAAATGAGTTTAGCGATGAGGAGCTTGACTCGTTCGCGGAACGTGTTCGGGAACTGTGTCAGAAGCTGAAAAAATAAGGAGAGAACGATGCGAGTGTCGAGGCTAATTACCACGAATACCAAGCGGTTCAATCTTGATCAACAGCTCTCGGGACGGGACCTTTTCGTTGGCCCTAACGGCTGCGGAAAGTCTGCTCGTCTCGAGAGCTTCCTTATTGGGTTGCTAGGATATGTTCCTGGCAAGGGGCGAGAGTTATCGGACACCTTCAAGAAGAGCTCTGGAGAGGAGATGTCCATCACTCTTGAGCTCGATACAGGCTTCAAGAGCACAAGGACGATCAAGGAAAAGCGTACCAAACACCAGGGCGGAGAGAAGAGCTTCTCTCTGACTATGGCTTCTAGTGTCTTCCCCCCACGAGGAGAAAAGACAGAGAGTGATCGCAGGGATCGCATTTCTACTGAGCTCGGCGATTTCAGCATCATGTTCGATCTCGCCGCCCTCTTCTCGATGAGCGACAACGAACGCCGCAAGTTCATATTTGCGCTCACCGACCCAGTACAATTTGGCTGGACCAAGGAAAAGTTCCTCCAGGAGATTCTTGGTTCCAACCAGAAGTTCGCTCCATACACTAAGGAACTTGGCCTTATTTGGAGAGACGATACGTCTGTCCAGGATAACGTCACCAACTGTCTTCTGTGGGTCAAGAACCAGATTTCGGAGAAGAAGGCTGCCCTGAAAAAGGCCTTGGCTGCAAAGGAGCAGCTGCTTCAGCAGAAACGCGAGATAGGGTCCGATCCAGGATCTTCTGCAGAGCTGGGAGCAGAATACCAAAAGGCAAAGGAAGAGTTTAATTCCATTACAGCTCAGATCGCAGCCGCTCAAGAAAAGATCAAAATGTCCAGGATACTTAAATATGAGATCTCTTGCATCCAGACACAACTGGCAAAGCCAGAGACGCCTTTAATCTCTGAGACCGAAATTGCTGGCCATATAAACACAGAGGCTATCTTAAGTGCCGAAATCGAGAAGGCAAAGGCTGAGGAAGAGGCTCTCGCGAAAAGACAGAATGAACTTAGGGAAGAACTTGCTGTTCATTCAGGTGAATTTTATCGCACTGAAGAGAAGGTAAAGGCAATCAAAACTATAGTTGATAAGATTCTAGGCTCCAAGGGGATCTGCCCGCTGATCGGCAAAAAGTGCAAGGCAGATCTGCAGTCATATGCAGTTGAACTTGGAGCACAGAGAGACGAAGCTCAGCGAGAACTGAACTCTGTAAGCGGAAAACGCACAAAGATACAGAAAGACATAGAGAATATCTATAACGCAATCAGGATGATTAATAAATCTAGAGGAGAGAAGGTAGAGATATTGAGCAAAGAAGTCCAAGCGGTTTCGGCCATGCGGGTTCAAAATGCAACAGCAATCAAGGATCAAGAGAACAGACAGGACCTTCAGCGGAGGCTTGAGCAAAATACTAAGTCCTTGTCCGACCTACAGCTGTCTGATGTCGGTCCCCTTGAAGCCGCCGCAAGAGGGCTTTCTATCCGAATGCAGGAGTTGGAAAAGGCAATCGACAAGAGGAAAACCGTTTCGAACCTTATGCAATCGTTCGACAGGGCCAACATAGAAGCGACAGAGCTTGAAGAGATCGTTGATATTTTGGACGATCTTGCTCGGTTCCTAGGCCCGGCCAACCTACAGGGGCGGATACTCAAGGACACTATTGGTCCACTGATCTCCAAGGTTAATAGCCTGCTAGACATGACAGGCAGGGCCTATAACTTGCGCCCTGTAATGCAGGATAAAAACGAGAAGGAGATATTCGGATTCGCGTGGCAGAAAGATGGCGTTGATATCGATTTCGAAAGCCTGTCAGGCGGAGAGCGGGTTGTCTTTAGCGCAGCGCTGGCCTGTGCGTTAGTTCTACAAAAGAACCCGCCATTGAAGGCGCTCGTCATCGAGGCGGCAGAGGCAGATGCAGGGAATCTAACCGCCCTGATGGAGGCTATCAACAAATTCGGAGGCGATATCGGCAACGTCTTGATCGCTACCCACACCCTCGCTCCTCAAGTTGAGGGGTGGCAGCTTCACAATCTGGGGTAGGGAGGGGATTGACTGGCGTGGCACACACCACTGGTAGATTTACGGCTCTGTGGGACCCACTGTGTGCTCTGGCCCACAGAGTTTACATTCCCCAGTCCAGTACGCACCGTAAATGCGTGGAGATGTGGCGTCCCATGGACGCATCCGCATCGGAATCTGGATGCCAGTCTTTCTACAAACAAAGAGGCCTGCTAAAGGCCTCTTTTTTACGTTATAAGGGATCTACAGGAGGGATTTAGTGATGGCACTGAACGAACAACAGGAACTCGCAGTTAAGACGCTTGACGGTCCAGTCCTTGTTGTGGCCGCACCTGGATCTGGGAAAACCAGGGTTATAATGCATAGAATAGAAGCACTTCTTGATAGCGGTGTTGACCCACGCGAGATATTAGCAGTCACCTTTACGCGTGCTGCTGCAATGGAAATGAAGCGCCGATTAATCAACAAGAAGGGAGAAGAGCAAGCAAAGCGGGTCACGATTTCTACTTTCCACGGGCTCGCAATCAGGATTATAAGAAGCCACGGATACCTGACAGGATATCGTCCGAACTTTTCTATATACGACACGAAAGACCAACTTGACATCCTGTCATCTGTTCTTAAGGACCTGAACATAAAAAGACCAACAGCCGACACTATTCTAGAGGACATCGACTTGCCCAAGTATGCGCATGCAAAGGCCGAATACAGAGATCGAATTCGCGGAAACAACGCAATGGACTATGACATGCTCATAGAAACTGCGCTCGATCTCCTTCACAAACCCGAATGCCTGCAGGCCTATGCATCAAGATACCGATACATCTCGGTAGACGAGTTCCAAGACCTCAACGGCAGGCAATACGAGATGGCTACCTTGTTGGCTTCGCAGCACAGGAATATCTGCGCAGTCGGCGACCCAGACCAGGCTATTTTTGCGTTTCAGGGGGCGAATATAAGGTACATCCTTGACTTTCAGAAAGACTTCCCTGACACAAAAGTAATCAATCTAAATATCTGCTACAGATGCCCAATCAAAGTTCTTGAGTGTGCAAACTCTCTGATTAAGAACAATCGCCAAAGACTAGAAAAAGAGAGCGAAGCATTTGAATTATATCAAGGCGTGGTGAAAACATTTGTATTCGATAACGACACGGAAGAAGTAGACTGGATTGTATCAAAATGCAAGGAGATACGCGAGAAAACAGGCTCTCTAGCACGGATTGCCATCCTCGCACGGACACATAGGCTGAAGAATACAATCGCGCTTGCCTTCAAGGACATACCTATAAATATCTGTGGAAGAACGGAGGAATTCTACAGATCCCCCGTAATAGTTCTCTTGCTTGACTATTTAAGACTAATCCAAAATCCATACGACGATTTCTGCATGAAGAAGATTATAAATATACCAGATAGAGAAATCTCTAACCTAGACATGCTTAAGTGCATGTCATTTGTTCGTGCAATGAATGTGGATTGTCTTGCTGGAGCAAGACTTTACTTTTCAGATCCAAAGCATTCTAGTCCGAATGCCGTTTCATTCTGTGATCAGATGTTGAGCTGGCGAAAGGAGATGTTGGACGGTAATTCATCATTGGTAATCCACTCTGTTGCCAGGATGTTAATGGATCATTTTAACAAGGTAGGTCTAAATGGCAGGGTATCTGATCTTAAAACCTTCTTGACCAAATACGCAAATATTGACATAACTGGTTTTCTTTCTATCGAGGAACTACTTGCCTACATAACAGAGCTGGATTCACAGGATGACGTAGAAGGTCAACTTCCAGCTATCAATGGCCCAGAGCAAGATGCCGTGCAGTTAATGACAGTGCATACGGCCAAGGGGCTAGAATTCGACACGGTATTTATCCCTGGGATGGAGATGGGGATTTTCCCGATCTCTGCTGCAAACAAGAATCTAGATGAGATGGAGCAAGAACGTCGGCTTCTGTATGTTGGCATCACGAGAGCCGAGTCGGATTTGTACCTTACTCGTTCCCGCGAACGGATGGTTGCGTGGGGGGCAGAAGCTAATCTTACCGAACCATCTACGTTCCTTGAAGAACTCTCTCTTGGGTAAAGGGGCTCACATGAACGACGCAGTCGTCAACATTAACACTGTAATGATGATGGGGAAAATTGTTTCTGACATCACCAAGACTGGTGATGGGGCAAATATAAGATGCGAATTCGATGTCGAAACAAAACGGTACACAGAAAGTGTATCAAAAGCCACCCCAATCACCTGCGTTTCGGAAGGAAAACAGGCAGAGCTTATTTTTCTACAGAAGAAGAAGGGCGACGATATTTGCTTCTCTGGTTATCTTGGCGAGTTCTCTGAATTCGGATCTAAGCCTGGAACTTTTGGCAGCCACAAGATCCGTATCACGAGGATTCATTTTGAATACATGAACATGGTAGTATACGGTGGCAAAATTGTGACACAGCCCTTCTATAACGATCGGTACGAAACAACAGAGTTCTTTATCGAGACAGAAAGATATCGCTCCAAGAATGCTTCGTGTCGTATCCGCGTGATCTTTCAAGGATACAATGCGCAGTTTTTGCGGGTTGCCAAAGATGTTAAAATGCCTGGCTCTTTTCTATTCGTTCTTGGAGAGATCAGCAGCTCTCGTGGCGAGCACGTAATACTTGCTAGCCGCGTTGAAGCACTTATCAGCGATACGGAGCGGGCTCCGATCATCCGTAGGCTTTACGAATTGCAGAAGAAGGAGGCAGAGAATGCCGATAGGAGCAAAGTCAGACCTCCCCCCATCGTCTCCCCCGCAGTCATCAGCCCAGGACACGCAAAAGTTACCCCAACTCCAGCTGGGGATTCTGAGCCTGGAGATAGCCCAGGGCCGTCTAAAGTGGACGGGGTTCCTGTCGAGGAGTAGCTTTGAAAAGTTGGGCGTAAGCGGCGACATTTCGCTTATGGCCAAGCCACATATCGATGCCAAAGTTCTAGAACTAATTGTTGCCATAATGCATGACGTTGAAGACACCAATAATTTGGGGGTTTCGTTCGATGGCAAGGAACAGGGGAAAGCGGCTGGAGCGCCTACTTGATTTTGTCCACGAGATCTACCGCAATCGCGGCGAAGCGGACATAACCAAGATAGAGCTCCGAACCAAAGTGGACCGCCGTACGGGCCGGATGATATATCTGGCCCGTACAAACTTTGATTACTCCGGAGTGATCAGGGGCGGCAGAGCCATTGGGGTAGAGGCCAAGGAGACCGCTGGCCAAACTAGACTCTACATAGATCCAATGGGCAAAACTGGGCTCAAGATCCATCAGATCGAAGGCCTTATCAGATGGGGGAAACTGGGCGCTATTGCCGGAGTAATATGGCTTGTGGATTGGGACGAAGCCTATTGGATCGGGCATAAGTTTCTTGAGTGGTTCATGAAGGAAATCTACGACAAGCCAGAAAAACCCGGTGGCAAGCCTATAAAATCAATCCATCTGGATATCGTTAAGAAGTTTTGTTGGTCAATAATGAAAGACGGGATTTTAGATTACATCCCAGCATCAAGAGCTGACCAGATTGATCCCAGGGACAGCACATTACCAGGAGGACAGCAATGTCTGATAGCCCCGCCCAAGTAATGATGTTTGACAAAAGCGCCGATAACGAATTTACTGTAACGTTTAGAAAAGAAGTAAGCACAGGTGCATGGGTTCTGGTCAACAACGAAGACAAGGCCAGGCCCATGTTTGATGCTATCGTAAATGCATGCAAGCCCGCTATCAGAGAGGTTAAGGTCTGTCCCTTGTGTGAGCGCAAGCTTCACAAGAACTCACAGAAATATCAACCGACTCGAGAGATGGTAGACATCATGTTCGAGATGGCGAAACTTATGCGCAATGACCCCCAGCAGCGCAACTACGTCAAAATGGTAGAGCGGCCAGAGAAGCTCAATGTTGACGAGCGGATCATAGGCACATCTACTGGCATCAAGCAAAATCACAAGATGCGGCTTTTAGGCTTAATATCGTGCGTAGATACCGATGGACTTCCTTGCGAGCGAACTACCAAACATTTACTTGGTACATACACAATCACAGAAAGAGGCTGGGAATTTTTAAAGGGGGTGCCAATTAGTCCGTGGCAAATCCACGTCAAAGGCTCCAAAGTCGTACTTCTTGATGAAGACAAACAAACATCAGGAAGCATTGGGGATGTCCATGATTTCTCCTACGAGGAGTGGAAGGCTTGCCTTGAGACGATTGCTCTCAAGGTTCCAACCTGATAGGATTTGGGATGGGCGCCCGTCAGTGTCGTAAGTGCAGAGCGAGAGGCTGCGATCGCGAAGCACGAGTCCGCAATCTGTGTGCTAAGCATTACATGCAGGTGCTGCGGCACGGGCGCCTAACTCCCAACACTAGAAGAGAAGGCTGTCTCGTTATAGGATGCAAAAACAAACACGTCGCTCGTGGTTATTGTCAAAAGCATTACAAGCAATTAACTCGCTATGGGAAAATTTCAGGAGAGAAGCAAGCTATAAAAAAGCTTTGCGCAGTTGTTAATTGCAACAAGAAAGTCTGGTCCCGTGGTCTATGTAATAAACATCATAGGTTGTACCTATTTACCATGGTGCATAAAGGGGCTACCTGGGCAGATGTCGATCGGATTGTCGCCGATTTCAACCAGAAATCTCTTGCGATCCGCAACAGACTGGATATGATTAAGGAACGCCACAGGATACTCCTTGATGCCAAAGAAGCATACATCCGAAAGCAGATGCTCCAGGACATGCTGGAGGAATCTACGCTAGGTCCGGACGAGATCAGCATGGGTCTCGAGGACCTGGATGTCCCCGACGACTCCGATGCAGACAGAGATAGAGGGGATGGGGAAGATGCGCTCGACCGTGTTCTCTAACGTCGTTGTGTTTGGGAAAGAAGGATGCAAGTTCTGTGAGCTGGCAAAGGACAAGTTACAGAAGATGGACATCCCGTTCGAATATCGAGATCTCCTTTTGGCCATTACGCCTCACGATGGCTGGAGAGACGACGGCACAATAGAGATTTCTGCGGCCTATGATTTATATGATCGAGTGATGCCAATAATCTCAATCGACGGAAACTACTTTACGTATCCCATGGCAATGCGATATGTCAAAGAGCAACTAAACAAGACTCAACCTGCAACAGTCCCCGTGCAAAAGGAGGGCAAGCTTGTTTGCGCTCTCGCTATTTCGTGAAGAAGCTCTAGATGGGCCGACAGGAGCTATCGGACGAACTGGGCCACAAGGACCCATTGGACGTGTAGCTGAAAAAAAGCTCTTTTGCCCAATTTTTGATTGCATGCATAATCGTATTCATTCTAGCCTAGAAGAGTTTACTTGCGCTACCGAACTCTATATGATTGAATATAGTATGACAGCTACGGTGCCTCTCGGAAAACCTTTTAGTTCTTGGGAGGACCCGGGGTTCATACCCTGCATTATGAACAAAGAGAAATACGCCAGAATAGACAAATTCTTTGGTCGCCATAAAAATACATTCACACTTCAAAATAGTTCGCAGTGCATAACAATTAACTCAGATGGTGTTTTGTATATGTTTGTCTCATTGATCCCTGGTGTTGGGATCGTAAAGGGCATATCCACTGTCGTTAACGCCCAGCTATACTCGGTGAAGTTTTCTCATGGCAGTTTAGGAAGGATATTCTTTTACGAGGATAAAGGCCTAAAGTGGATCAACAGAGATCAGACACTCTTCCCGGACGTTGGGTTTGAAATGGTGGAGATAAGTGAAGATGACTAAAGAGAAGAAAGATCAAGAATTGGTGAAATACGGCGTGGCGTGCAACTGTGCTAAGGGAGAAAAGCCGGCAGATCAAGAACTCGAGAAGACTGCAGAAGGTATTCTGAAATGCCCATGCTGTGGTAAAGAGTACCGCCAGCCAGCAGTTCCTGACACAAATAAGTAAAAATCGCTCCCCCCAAAAATCTCATCACAATTTTCCGTTTTTGACTTGCAATCATAGTCAATGCGGATATAATAAGTGTACAAAGGAACAGAAAAGGGGGAAACGATGCCAGAGTCTACAAGCGGGGATAAATATTACTACACTAGGGGCTTCATCCGGCTTTTGGCCAAGATGGACGAGACCGCACTGCGGGCGATTAAAACGGTCGCCATACAACGCGAGCAATCTATCATGGTAGTCGTAAAAGAGGCTCTTGAAGAGTTCCTGCAAGACCCAAAGGCCTTCCCGCAGGATTTTGGGTCAATGACCAACGGCTCTTCGCTGAAGACATTTATACCCAAAAACCTGCATAAACAGGTAAAGATCGTAGCAACGAGAGATTTCGGCAAACGACTTGGAGATCTAACAGGATTCGTCCTTTCGAATTGGGCGAAAGCGAGGACAAGTGAAACGAAGCCCACTGCGCCGGAAGTCCTACCTGAAAAGGAAGCCGTTCCGACGCAATCCTAATAAAATAAATCCGAAGGACTTTACTGCTGAACAGATAGACATAATCTGGCGCAGGCAAAACCTTCGGTGCCATAGATGCAACAAGATCGCGTGTTTCTATGACGGCCCGACACTAAAATATGGGGATACACATCACATCAAAAGACGAAGCTCTATATCCATAAAAGAGCTTCAAGACAACTGGAAATCTATAGGGGTCGGGCTCTGCCGAATTTGTCATAACGATGTTCACAACCTAGTGCCTGGAACAGAGAAATACCTTTTGAAACCGTGGCAGGAGGTGCCACATGCTCCTTTGCCCGATACAGAAGTTCTGTAACAGCGCATTCCCAGACAAAACTGGGAACTGTGTCTTCTTTTCCACAGATGAGTGCAGATTCATCTCTCAGAAAACATTCACTTTTGCATGCGATAATTGCGCCCATGCAGCCTACAGGCACGTAGACCCAAGATGCAAGTCATGCAAACTTAAGAATGCTGTAGCGCTAACTCTGGTAGGAGGAGGTTAATGGGGACAAAGATCGAAAGGGCCGCGGCAGACAAGCGAATACTTGACTACCTATCTAGGTTTGGAGAACATTCAACGAATGAAGTAGCAGAGGCCACAGGGATTATAAGAGCCTCTATCTCCGAAAAACTTAATAGGCTTAAGAAGTTAGGGCAAGTACAATCCAGGTTGCAAAGTAGCGGCAATGTTCTTTTGTGGAAGGTTTCCAAATGAAGAAGGGGCAAGAGATGGCCAAGAAAGTAGCAAAGAAAACAAAGAGTGCTGAAAAATTACTTACCAACGTCGCCATCGTCCTGGACGCTTCGGGATCGATGGGTGCAATGCAACGGGAAGCTGTTGATGGTTTTAATCAGCAGGTTGCAGAGCTCAAGAAGCCCGCCAACAAGAAACTTGGATATCGTGTAAGTCTTGTAACTTTTGATAGTACTGTACATGAACCGAAGATCTGGGATAAGCCGGTATCTAAGATCTCTGAGTTAGAAAGAAAAGATTACGTAACCGGGGGGATGACGGCGCTACTTGATGCTATCGGGTCAACCATCACAAAGATGGAGGCGTTACCTTCTAACGCAAAACCCCAAAAGGGGCTTAACGTAGCAAATTTGCTCATCATAATTACCGATGGCCAAGAAAACCAATCGAAGGAATACGCCGCTCCTAATGGATACGCCAAGATAAAGGAAAAGATCGAGGCGCTGCAGAAGAAAAATTGGACGTTTACGTTTATGGGCGCCAATATGAACGTGATGGAGGTTGCATGCAAGGGGCTTGGCATCCACGCAGGGAACACGATGTGCTTCGTGCCTACAGGGGCTGGATACGCCGCTGGGGCTCAAGGCGCAACTGGGGCCGTTGGTCCTGCGGGTGTCTACACGGCGACTAGAAGCGCTGGCGGCCAATCGGTCTCTAGCTTCTACGACCCGGCTAATAAGGGCAAAAAGGCTTAAGGAGCCAAAAGATGAGGTACTCACTGTTAATCGCCATCGTTCTACTCGCCATCGGATGTACTCCCCCGTCAATGAACATGCAACGATCAGGGCTTCGGGGTATCTGCGATGCAGGGACCACCGCGGCCCTCGATGCGGTGTCCGAAGAAAGCCTACCAGCTGTCCAAAAGGACATCAAGGACACCTGCGATGCGCTAAGCAAGTTCATGGCAGATGGGAAGGTGGCCGATCTGGTCTACTCTGACTTCAGAGCCGCCATAGAGAAGCTCATCCCGCAGAATCTTAAGTCCTATTTCGATGCCGTCCTTGCCGCAGCTTCTACCCAGGAACTCGATATAGGAAAGCTCGGCACTAACAACGTCAAGCGTATCAATGCTGCCATCCTTGGCGTTCAATTGGCTAATGCACAGTACGCGAAGGAAGATCGTCCAGTAAAGAAGTAGAACTTGGTACGCAGGGTAGAGGAGTCTGGCCGTCCTCGCTGGCCCCATAAGCCGGAAATCGTGGGTTCAAATCCCACCCCTGCTACCATCTAGCCGCCTTAGCTCAGTTGGGAGAGCATCGGTCCTGTAAACCGAAGCGCCTCGGTTCAAATCCGAGAGGCGGCTCCAGATTTCATGGAGGTGTAGCTTGAGAATTCTGGTTACTGGTTGTTATGGCTTCATCGGTTCTCATATGGTTAAGGCTGCTCTGGCAGCTGGCCATAACGTTGTGGCATTTGGACGCGATACAGACCAACGCAATAAAATGAGATTGGACATCAAGCATGAAAGATTATCACTTATACATGGCGACCTACGTCAGTCGATGTCCCAGGCATGCGAACGCATAGATGCAATCATACATTTGGCTGCAGCCACGTTCGTTGATCACAGTATCCGTGATCCGCAACCATTCATAGACAACAACGTTCTTGGAATGTACAGCCTCTTAGAGGGGGCAAGACGTAACGGAGTTAAGAAAATTCTCATTCAGTCAACGGATGAGGTGTATGGTGCTATTCTAAGCGGTCAGTATACAGAGGACTCACGTCTGAATCCCACCAATCCGTATGCGGCTTCAAAAGCAGCAGCAGACATGCTGGCCAGGGCATACCATAATACATACGGGATGGAAATTGTGATTGCTAGACTCGAAAACGTCTACGGGCCATACCAACATCCGCAAAAAGTTCTGCCAACATTCACACGCAAGGCCATGGCTAATGAACCACTTCCTGTCTATGGCGATGGCAAACATCGCCGTCAATGGCTGCATGTTGATGACAATGTTTCCGCGCTTCTTTTCTTGCTCGACAATTGGCATCCTGGAGAGATTTACCATGTTGCTGGCCATCAGGAGCTGGAAAATCTAGATCTAGCCAAAAGAATACTTGGCATTCTAGACAAACTTGAAAACAAAATCATGTTCCTAGACGATCATAACGCACGTCCAGGACACGATCGAAGATACGCATTGGATAGCACAAAGATCCGCAGTCTGGGCTGGAAACCAGAATACACAATAGATACAGGGTTGCCACTTGTGGTTAACTGGTATCGTGATAATCCATGGTGGTTTTCATGAGAGGAGTTTTGTTGGCGGGAGGAACTGGGTCGCGACTACGGCCATTAACCGAAGTAACGAATAAGCATCTACTGCCAATTGGAAACAAAATAATGCTCGAGTGGCCGCTTGGGAATCTTATTGAGTGTGGATGCAAAGACATAATGGTTATCACCGGACATGAGCATGCTGGGGCGATTTTCCAGTATCTTGGCTCTGGAGAACGATGGAACGTTAATTTTACTTTCCGCGTTCAAGAGGAACCGAAGGGGATTGCCCACGCACTCTCACTTGCCCGTGACTTTTGTCACGGTCAAGAGGTCATGATGATACTCGGAGATAATATCTTTCAAGACAATCTTGCTATGCATGCTGAGCACTTTCTCTTACGCCCCAACGTAACAGGAGCCATGATTCTGGTAAAAGAAGTAGAGGACCCAAATAGATTTGGCGTTGTGGAAATTAACGATGGAATAGTAACCAAAATAGAAGAGAAACCCGTACACCCAAAAACAAATCTTGTACAAACAGGTGCTTACTTTTATGACAAAAACGTTTTTGAGTACATCTCCAGGTTAAAACCAAGCAATAGGGGAGAGATAGAAGTAACATCACTAAATATGGAATACGTAAAAGCTGGGCTCATGATGTATTCTGAAATCGATGGCTGGTGGACCGATGCCGGCACAATAGACACTTTACAAATAGCAAACCTACTAGTCTCTCAACGCTGAAAACAAGAGAAGGAGATCGCGATGGGGTTCCTGACTTACCGTCATGACGTGTACGATCGTGGAGACATCCTAGATTGTCATGCAGAGAGTATTGTTCTTGAAGAACAGCTATGCCCATACATGAAAGAACACAAATTGCTATCGCTCAATTTCTTTAGGTTGTTAATAAACAATAAGTCCATCCGCGATATCTCTGTGATATTGGCGACAATCGCTACAACTGTTGCGTGCTGGAAAGACAGGCTTCTGGCGATTGGGATCAACGACCGGTTCATACTAGATATCGGGATAAGGGGATCGCTAAATTGCACACAGCTACAAGCTATGTTCTGGACTAAGTGTGGAGAAGAAGAAGCCGTAGAAGCCAAACTAAAAGAAGTTTTTTCGCCATTGGCAACCGACATCGGAGCCTCTATCATTATGGACGTAGACTGGTTTTCACAAAATAAAGATGATGGTGTTTGTTCTATGACAATCAAAGAGGTAGTTTACGAAACAATTCATCCAGAATCATACCCATATCTTGATCTGAAGAATTTTATTGCAGGATACTTTAAAAGCTCGTCTTCGGTACTCCTTCTCTCTGGGGTGCCTGGCACCGGCAAGACGAAGCTGATCAGACATATCATAAGGACCGCTGCAGAAACAAAACCTGAGTTCATGACCCAGTTTAGAATGAAGCATCATTATCCTGTTGGCGATGATGACTATGAATACGCAAGTAGAGCAAAGCTCAAAGAGGATAATGCACCCGTAAAGGTAGCCTACACAACAGATGTAGACGTGCTAACCAGCGATGCTTTCTATACGCGGCTTAGGGCAAACAACTTCCAGTTCGTTGTCCTTGAAGATATCGATTTCAAGCTGTCTCCAAGGAAAGAAGGCAACGACCTGATGCATAAGTTCTTGGCCATGTCGGATGGGTTTGTGTCTACGAATTGCAAGATCATACTTTCGACCAACTTGAACGTTGGCGAAATCGATTCTGCTCTAACAAGGCCTGGCCGATGCTACTCGTCTGTCGAGACTAGAAGGCTGAGCTTCGGTGAGTCCAATGCCCTTTTGAACTTACTCGGGAAACGCCTAGAGCTCGATCCCCGTATCGAGTACACACTTGCAGAGCTCTATGGGATGGCCTACAATCTAACCTACAAGGCGCCTAAAGTAGAAAAACGAGTTGGATTTGGAGCAAGATAGGAGATTGGGCCCTTAGCTCAGATGGTTAGCAAGCAGCTGACTCATAATCAGCAGGTCACTGGTTCGAGTCCAGTAGGGCCCACCATAAACAATAACAGGCCCATAGCTCAGTTGGCAGAGCATCGGATCTTTAATCCGGCGGTCGTGGGTCCGAATCCCACTGGGCCTACCAAATTAAGTTGTTGATGGGGACCGAAAGGCGGGTTGTTCAGTGGACACTGTGAGTTAGAAGCTCGTCAGCTTCCGACCTCGAGGGCCGCTGCACGGTGACGAACGTGCGTCCACCACCCAGGCCAGACGCGGGTTAACTGGCCTCCCATCAGTTTTTTGCGGATGGAGTAATGCCCGATAGCCAAGTTGGTAAGGCAACGGATTGTTAATCCGTCATCCGGAGGTTCGAGTCCTCCTCGGGCAGCCAACTTTTAAGGAGCTTGCCATGAGCAAGAAGCGTACACGGAAGCAGAGCAAGAAGACCGATAGCGACATAACGGAACATCGAAGGAAGCTCAAACACGAGAAATTTTGGGCCAAGGTTTGGGAACGCTTTGATCACTGGTGTAATCTTAGAGACCGCAAATGCAGTAAGTGTGGGCGTTCTGTTAAGGACTACCCAGACTGGACAGAACAGCAGAAGAAGATCGAAAAGTTGGTTGGAATCCAGTTGGGAGACAAAAAGTGACGCAAAAGAAGAAGAGAAAGGCCAAGAAGAATACGTGCCCATGCAATGTGTGTGGGCAAGATCTTCGCGATAAGCCCAGAGATGGATGGGAAGGGATGGATTGTCCGCTTTGCGGTCAAGGCTTAAGTTCAAAAGAACACGTGAAGCAGACTCTGCAGGACGCCTGGCTTTATACTCCAGTTACTATAATTTCCAAGGAATAGCAGCATGCATCCTGCGGCCAAGGACTTCTTGGACAATATCGAAAGGTACTTATTGAGTGACTTTGGAAGCTTTGTTCTGCATTGTTCAGAACAATATCAGAGGCGCGGGATAGAGCTAAGAGGAACTCCGATTATAGAGGAGGCGAAGAAACTTGTCTATAAAGAGGGCCTCTGGGATAATATACTTGCCCATTTGAAAGAATTCACTGTAGAAGAACTCGAGCAAATAAACGCAATGATGCCAGGTGGCTGGGCTCGAACGAAAGTTGCGGAGAGGCTAGAACAACTTCTAAGTCAGGAATATCTAAAACATCCGCCACCTGGGCTGCTCAAAGACGGAGGGGGTCAAAGTGAAGAAAAAAGCTAAGCAGAGGACGCGTAAGGGCGGAAGAACTTACGCAAACGTTGTTAAGATCAACAAGGATGGAGATTGGGTGGACGTGACGCTGCGCTGTCATGGGATGCATCCACGGCGACTACTGCGCGATAAGCCAGCATCGGTATATCTCGCGTGGGGCCGATTTGAACACGAGTGGGTCAATTTGAGCAATCAGACTTAAAGTAAAATTGGGGGATAGTCTAATCGGAAGGACGACTGATTCTGATTCAGTTAGTCTGCGTTCGAGTCGCAGTCCCCCAACCAATCTTTCAAGAGAGGAAGCGATGCACATCACGACGATCAAGATGAAGGATGGGCGCGAGCTCTCGAACCCGATAGAGCTATTCCGTCCGGAAGAGGGCTATATCAAGCTGTTCGGGATCGACGAGCTGCTGTACTTCAAAGACATGTGCTCTGCGGTGACCAAGGGAGAACGCATAACTGCTACTAAATTCGGCGATGAAGATGAAATTGCCAGGGCCAGAGAATACATGCGGCGTGGCAGGTCGATTGGATGGGGCAAGCTTACGCCTGATACCCCTAAACAAGAATGGGAATAAATTGAAGATCGTAGACGCTGAGTGGACGCCACGCTTTAACTTGTACATAATCCAATGCGAATGCGGAACTGAATTCAAACATCGTGTCGATCGCTGGAATGTAGTTTGTCCTAAATGTGGGTATAAGGCTAGTACAGCTAGATTACGCGATGAGATAGCGCCTGGGCAAATAAGAAAGGGATGATATGTACAATTTCTTTTGCCCAAAATGCGGAGATAAATGGTATGCTTCTTCCCAGGTTGGACCTGTCTGCGAAGATTGCGGCCAGATAATTAGCAATAAGTTCTTTTTTGGTCGTGGTTCGGTACGTATTGCCGGCATCAACTACGTCTTTGATTTATCAAAAGGCCACTGTCGCTGTTTGGGGAGCGGACCCAACTTTTGTCGATTATCAGCAGCGACTCTTCCAAGATATCAAATTACGTGCAGGTGTGGCTTTGTTTTCGATCATCTTCCGATTAGTAACGTTCAGACTTGTCGTGCGCTATGATTAGCGACTCGCTTTGTTGCCCTAAATGCCATCAAGAGTTTGTGTGGTTAGGGCAAATTGGCCCGGTCTGTAATGACTGTGGCCTGGTCATTGAAACAGTAGAATATGGGCCAAGGAGGACAAAGTTAATTGAGATTGAAGCTATGGGAGCTGGAAGTGACTTAAGTTTGTTTTCTGTATCCCCTTGTATCGGGAGATGTGAGTGCGGAAGGAAACTAATAATTCCTAGACATTCGCTACGTTGTCTGTTATGTGGATTTGTCTATGACTTTATCGATCACAACAATCTTGGCAATGCCCCGTGCTAATAGGCACGAATCATCGGAATCCAACAGTTAGAGGAGAAGCTTGATGGCTAAGTCCAAGAAAAATACAGCGATGTTCAAACATCTCGAGCAACTAGTTGGCAAAAAAGTCGTGTCTACCGTTAGAGACGGCGGCTCCGACTATACAGAAGAGTGTTTCGCTCTTATTTTTAATGATGGGACAGTCGCCTGGATCATGAGCGATCCAGAAGGTAACGGCCCCGGGCATCTTGACATCGTCCGGCCAACGGGAGGCAAGAAGAAGTGAAAAACTACTACCAGTTAGTCAGGATCTTCGGCGGTGTGGAACCAGAGCTAATCGAAGGCCAAATCAGTCCAGACGAGAAATCTCTGGCTGATGCAGTAATAAAACATCTACAAGAAGAACCATACGACGAAGATGACGGGCTCTTCTATCTGTTCGTGGAAAACGGAGTGCCCTCCGATATTTGCGCCTTCAGCGGCGGCGAGATGGATGAGCTTCGGTCGCAGGCGGGACAGTTGGATTAGTAATTAGTGTAATGGACATCATCTTAGTGGAAGACGGAAATAAGGAGATCTACATTGCCTGGAACAGGATTACGCGTCTATTTCCCTGACGGCCAATCCGATGGCCTCAGAGTTGTAAATAAAGATAACTGGGATGGCGTACTCACTGTATGCCCCAAGAATCTGCTAGAGAACCATGGAAACAGGAGAGAGCTCCAGTGTCCAGGAGTATACGTATTACGAGGTTTAGATGAAGCTTATATAGGAGAAGGCGATCCAGTCTGGAATCGGATAATCAGGCATGTGGATGGAAAAGAATTTTGGTCTAGAGTCTACTGCTTTACTAGCGAAAGACTCTCGAAAGCTCATATCCAATATCTAGAATCAAGAATGATCAAATTGACAATGGATTCTGGAGCATGTATCTTAACCAACGAACAACAACCGATGCTACCTTCATTAACCGAAAGTGACATCTCAATGTGTGAAGGGTTTCTGGAACAAATTATGTTCCTACTAAAAAGCCTGGATGTCTATATACTCGAGAAACCAAGAACAGATCTTGTTGTGAAAGAATCACTCAAAATAGAGCAACCACCAGATTACCACCCCGTACTAAATAATGTTTCTGGGAAATCGTCACCACCTATAATTCTAGAACAGCCAACCTTTTCTCATAAACTAGAGTTGTCAAATATCAAACTAGCAGTACTTCCTCCATCAATTATAGATCTAGGACGTCATAAAGACCCAAGAAAGTTTGGAAATACTTAGAATATCCACTCGCCTCGTTGCTTCTCCGCTCCTCTCTTCTCGCCTCAGCTTGTCTCATCTCTCTTTGACTCAACTCAACATTCTCTTTGAGTTTTCCTGACCTACGTCCAGCGCAACTCATCTCGGAGCTTCTCCGCTCGTCTCTACTCGCCTCCCCTCGTCTCGCCTCAACTCAGCGTTCTCTTTGAGCTTTCCTGACCTACTTCCGGAACATCTCCCCTCGCCGTTCCTCGTCTCTACTCGCCTTTCCGTAGCTCGTCTTAACTTTGCTCATCTTCTCTCAACTCAACGACTCCTTAAGTCGCTAGATACGGCTTGCTCGACTTTCTTCAACCCAACGTCCATCTTTAAAAAGGGGCACGTCCTATTTGGTGATTGAATCGTGCGATTCAAACCTTTTGGACAGACCCCAAAGAAAAGATTGGACAAGAAAGGATCTGTCAGATGGCTAGATTAGCAAGGGTCAAGATTGTAGGGATCACTCCCTACTCGCAATCGGCGTATGTAGCCGATTGCAAGAGAGATAATGAGCCGCATGATGAATATGAGCGGCGAATTCTCACGATGAAGGCACACTACGAGCCTAACACGGGAGAAGTCTACATTCCCGCTATGTCATTCAAGTGGTGCATTCAAGGTGCAGCCCAGTACCTTGGCGTTAGCGTGCCAGGCAAGAAAGGGACCAAGTTCGGAAGCATCTTCGGACCAGCCGTTTCGGTTCTTTCCGATGTTAAGATCGGACACAACATCAAGGACGTGAAGCCAGACAGCAAGGCTGGGGACGATCCGCAAAACGCCAAGTGGTATTGGATGAACGCTGATGGTCGTCGTGGCAGTGCACATCGCGTTGCAAGAATCTTCCCCGAATGGAGCTCATGGGGCGGTATTATCGAGTTCGTTGTGACTGATCATGCTATCACCGAGGAAGCTTTCGAGAAGCATATCAAGGCGGCCGGTCAGTACATCGGCGTTGGTCGATTCCGTCCGGCGAAGCCCACTTACGGGACCTACGGCAAGTTCAAAGTCGAGGGCATTAAGTGGGAAGAGTTCGAAGGTGGAGCCGAAGATGAGGAGGAAGGGGCTGAGAAAGAGGCTGTAGCCTAAATTCGCGTAGTTGCGTTGCGCAAATAAGGGTCCCATAGAGAAATCTGTGGGGCCCTAACTTTTAGGTTCGTCGTGGCGCGACTCCGCTCTGCTCTACTCATCATGACTTCTCTCCGCACTGCATAACTCAATGCAACGCCTTCTTCTCAAATCAACGCTTCATTCTAAGCGTTAATTCGTTCTGCAACGCGTCTCTCCTCCCCACTGCACCACTCCGCACTCCTTGGCGTTTTGCCACTCTACTCTTCTTAACTCAACGGCCCTTTTTAAAAAAGGAGTGTCATGAAAACTCGCGTTGACCATGTAAAGAACAAAGACAAATACTCGCCAGATGAAACTGTTTTCATCGGGCGTCCGTCGAAATGGGGCAACCCCTTTGTCATCGGGCGCCATGGAACCCGCGAAGAATGTATCGAGCAATTCAGCACTTTTTTCTTGACTCGAATCGAGGAGGATCTAGAATACCGCGCCTCCACTCTGGCGCTCAAAGGGAAGGTGTTGCTCTGCTTCTGTCGCCCCGACAACGAATGCCATGGTGACATAATCGCAGAGTGGTGCGACTCTTCAATCTCTGAGGAGGGCCCAGTGTCTCCAATCCCAGAGGTCTTGGATGGTCCGATGTTCGCTGATCTAATCCAGATCAGATATCATGGATTCAAGGAGGAAGAGGCGAAGGAAGAAGCACCGGAGGAGAGCGAGGATGAAGGCGAAGATAGCTAAAGGCCAGAAGACGCTCTTGGCGATCGGCTTCGAGTTCTCGAGCAAGAAGGAGTGCAGGGCCTTCATCAAGGAACTCAAGGAGCGGCTGAAAACGATTAAGCCCAAGGCCGCTGATTTCGCTTTCCTGTTCGACGTCGACAACATAGACATGTACTATGCCCCCAAGCCACCTAAGTAGGGTGGCTTTTTTTAGCTTGTTGGCGTGACATTTGTCACGGTTTCCGGCATAAGAACTCTGTTAGGTGTTCTAGTTGCCGGAGGGAGGCTGATGGCGTTCACGATCGTAAGGGGAGGAGCACTACTTGGGATCAGACTCTGTAAAGATTGCCAAGATAATTATTATCAACAGGACCTTTCAGAAAAACCACGGTGCGACTTATGTAACAACGTGATTATGGACGGAATTAAAGTACCGCTATGCAGAGTCTGCTCGGCCGAGACCGGAGTGTGTCAAGGGTGTGGGAAAGCAATCGGTGAAGACAAAGAAGTGGCATCCAAAAGGAAGAGGGGAAAGAAAAATGAGCCGAAGATACCTGTACCTGGCAATGTTCAGCAACGGACAGTGGAAGGCGGGCTGGTCACTGGTTCCGATGAAGCGGCAGATGCAGCTAAGGGCAAACTACCCGTTCCCAGTGGAAATAGAGATGGTGCTGATGATCCCAAACTGCAGCCGCCTGGACGAAACGCTGCTGCACAACTACCTAGGTGAATTCTGCGTCAAGGGTGAATACTATCAGGGCCCGGCCAAGAAGATTTTGGCTTCTGTTAAGCAATTCGCTTCTCTTTACGGGTTCCAGATTCAGAAACCAAACGTACTGGATGTCGTGTTTGGCAGATTTAAGTAATCCGGAGTCAACATGCCCGATCACCTAAAAGGAGTAGGCTACTTTTCATCACCTAACTGGGTGATTGAGTGCGGAGAACTTTTACGTCCAAGAGAAAAGCTAGTACTCATGTATCTCATAAGGAAAGCTGGCCCAGATGGATCTAGCTTTCCTTCGATAGCTACAATGGCCAGGGAAATAGGTACTAGCTCGAGAACTGTTAGCTATGGTCTTAGAGACTTGATTAAGATCGGGATCATAGAACGAGAGCAGAGACGCTCTGAAAGTGGTGGTCTGACATCTTCTCTATACACATTCAACGCATCCTGGCGACCACCTGAAAATATAGCACGAAGGGCCAGGAGGCCAAGGAAAGCTTATAACACAACCTATGTGAACCAAGGCGAAGAAAAAGCACAACATGCTGTGGATAACGCTAATTCTTCTCTCGACAGACCTACTGCAAACATTGCGGAACCTGCAGAAAATACACCCCCGCGCAAATATTGCAGTACTGCAATAGATGCGGGACCTACTGCAAATATTGCAGTACCTACTGCAATAGTTGCGCATGAAGTACTACCCACTGAAGTACTACCCACCGAAGTACACAATAATAATATATTGCAAGATTCAATTCCAAATGCTTTCAAAAACCTAAAACTATTTCTACCTGGAGGAACATGTTATCATACCAAATGGACTCCAAAGTTCTTTGAACAGTTTGCAGAAATATCTGCAGAATGGGAGAAGAATTGTCCGTTGGTCAAGAATATAAACCTTGAGATCAGTAAAGCACACATGTGGTGTGTTACTCAGGGCAAGGTCAGAAAGAACTTAGCCAAGTTCTTGACCAACTGGATGAATAACGCTCAGGCTAGATTGGAGAAAGAGAATGCCGGACAGCAGACCTTCATCCCTAGGGGATCGGGAGCAAGAATCCTTAAAGTCAGCGACGAACTTAGGGCAGGGTTCAGGGAAAGGAGCCCAACCGATTAAAGAAATTATTGACTCAATGCCAAAGTTATACAGGCCTGGGGTCACAGAGTTCACTTGCAAGTACTGTAGACGCCTTGTGTCTTATCCTTTATCGTTCTTGAAAATAAACTCGATTTCAGGAGAAGTTAAGACGCGGGACTGGTGCGTAGACTGTGATGATAGGCACAAGGAGCACGTGTACAAAGAATACTCCAAGAAGAGTGAGGGATTGGCTAAGATTGGGGTCCCCATTGCGTTCCAGACGGCCACAGTCGACGATTTCTCCCCATCCCTGATCCTAAAGCTTCCTGACAAGATCTTCGCTCCTGGGGCACTCATCTACGGCCAACCGTCGATTGGGAAGACCCACCTAGCCGCCGCGCTAACTAGACGAGAACTGCAGCATCACGTAGATCACAACGGAATCCAGGCCTGCTGGGCCAACGCCCACGATATCTTAGCCGAGATCAGAGACACCTATAATAAGCATAAGGCCGATACAGAAGTAGACCTGATCAAAAATTACGTAAAGTTTAGTTATTTGGTCATAGATGACCTGGGCGCAGAAAAGAACAGCGAATGGGCCATGGCCACGATCTGTAATATCATCGACCACAGAATGAACCTGGATAAGGTAACAGTGATAACCAGCAACCTAGGCATAGCCGAAATCGCCGAGACAATGGACTCGAGAATAGCCGCAAGACTGATGTCCTTCGTAGTTGTCCATTACAAGGGCCGAGACAGAAGAAGGGCAAAAGGAAAACTAATAGAACTCGGCCAAGATTAAGGAGAAGTGATGAAGCCTGAGCACGGCACAGAACGTATTAAAATGCAAATGGCAGCTATTGACTACTTATCGAGAACTTTAGGAAGGAGCATTGAAGATATAGGGACAGATGTACATATTTACGGAAGAGACTACCCCGTAGTGGCACATGATGATATTCGAACGTGCTGCGTATTTATTTGCATGAGCACCGAAGCACTAAAGGCAAAGCAACCAATTATATCCCTAGCCAAAAAGAAGTTTAGTTTGGTATACGTAATAATAACAAAAGACATAAAAGAAAGCGATGCTATCGCGCTAATCCCAAAACGCGTAGAGATAATCAAGTACACACCAGAAAGAAAAAAGAAAATAAAGTTAGTTGGGGAACAACTTGATTACTGGGATTCAGAAGGAGCTCCATCAAAAAGGAGCTATTCTGCCAATAAATATAAAAGATTATGGAGTATTCAAGAAGTAAAAGATGCTATAAGAAGAGCAAATAAGAATACGCTATTAAGAATTGGTGCCCTAGTTGTTAATAACGGACTGAGGGCAGACAAGCTGGCGTACGACATAGCGAAAGAAAGACTGCAGAAAACACTGGAATCGTTAGCGCTCGCAAGAAATGAAATAGATCACAAAGAGAATATTGTTAATGTATTACATTCTGTTGTAGAGTCTATACTAGATACGTCAGCACAATCATATTTAACGAATGGCGCCATAAGTTATCGACAATGGCTGCACATTAAACCTGACGCAGGGAAAATGTATAAACTAAAAACGGCATCAGGGAAAATAAGGCTTTTAGAAAAAACGATAACGGATACAGCAAACGAATGGAACAGAATATGTCGTAGATGTAAACATCAACACATTTGGACCGAAGACGCAGAAAATCGTGCGTGTATTAATTGTTCTAAAATAGTAGGACAAAAAGAAAAGGTAAGAAACGCAGTGGAGCGTAGAGAAAGGATAATTAGAATGGGGGAATTTGCAAAACGGAGGCTAGAAAGAAAGGGAAAGTAGATGGATAAAGAAACGCTAAAGCTTAGGATGGACGCACTGGTCCTAAAGCTAAAGGATAATGCGAAAAGGGCGGAGGGGGCAAAACTAATGTCAGATTACTTGCTTAAAGAGGCAATAGATCTAACCGAGGAGATAGGAAAGTCTACCGCCATCGGCAAGGAGAATCCATGATCAAAGTCTGTCAGAAATGTCTTAGGATCAAGCTCAACGATACCGCACCATGGTCTCCCAGGCCTTCGCCACAGGCGGCGAGCATGCCTAAAAGCAAACTAGAGCCTGTAGAGGAGTGCGATTACTGCGATGGCACAATCCAAGAAGAGCCCGAAGAAAAGGTCAGGAAGACCAAAAAAGAAGTCGCCTCCGATAAATCCGGAGAAGCTGAAAGAAATGTCGGGGAGCTGCATAATAAGGGCAATGATGCTGATGTCGGCAAACCCGAACCTGACATCGAACACGACAAGGCATTAAAAAATGAGAATGAGCAACGACCGCAAGATGCTCCTGAAAGCAACGAAGAGCCTGATAAAGTCCAAGATACGAGAGTTGAAGTTACGATTGAAAAACCTACAAAAATCGTTGCGCATAATAGAAAGACAGCTGCTACGGATGACGAAAAACTCGCGGTCGTAGCCAATAAACATCATCAGGCATTGGTAGAATGCAAGAAACTAATGGGCCAATCAATGATCGAGTTCTGTAGGCACCTAAGGGAAATCAAGGAGAAAGAACTCTTCAGGTTCTACGCCAACAGCTGGTACGAGTATCTCTCGATGCCAGAGATAGGCATGGACGATACAAGAGCCAGACGGCTGATCAGGCTGATCAACGTAAAAGACGCAATGGAGAAACAACTCGGCCGAGACGTAAACTTCGACGAAATCGCAGAGGCAAGGCTGACAAGAGATCTGTTGCCTTGCATTAACTACGACGAAGAAAAGGGAGAGATCAAGAACATTAAGAGTGCCGAGGAGCTCTTGGATCAAGCCAGGACTCTTGGGCACGAAGACTGGCAGGCCGAAGTGGAGAAGAAGAAGCCACGAGTCGCCGGGCGTAAGGCCGCAGAGGTGCTGATCGAGGCCCCGTCCCCAGTCACTGACGATAAAAACAATGTCATTGGCCAGCTTGTATCTGTAAGCGCCAATGATGAAAACCATTACCTGCGCATCAGAATCGCCAACGAGAACATCGTAGATGGGCCACTGACCATAAGAATAAGCTAGGTGCACAATGGAAATCAAAGATGGGGACAATTGCCCCAAAACAAGAAAACTTGTTATGCTTAGATCAGATCTCGGGTGCGTAAAGTGCAAACATAAGGTTAGGTTTACATGTACCGATACACTAAAAGTGGAGTGCGACTACCATGAAGATAAAAGAAAAGATTAGCTATATAGACGACAAGTTTTTTGATTCTAAAGCAGCCAGTTCAAACGTCACATGGACTGCACGTCGGCAGTATTCATACAAGAACGGGCCGGGAAGAGCTATTGGTGTATTTATGAAATCAAAACCAAAAGGTCGCCGCTGGGCATACATAGATCCTTTCGGCGCAGATAAATGTGTCATAGTAACATCTATAACAATGCTGACCGGAACGGGACCAAAAGAAGAAAGTGATTACAGGAAAGTAGATCTATATACTTATCTTTGGATCAGAATAAGATCGGGCAATAAGACAGATCATTACAGGATAGGAGTAGGACATAGTTCCTGCTTTGTTTTACAAGAATTCAACAAGCCTGACTGGAGACATCCACCAATCGACAGGAAGAAGATGTTGGAGCTTATACATGGAGCGGCGATGCGTGGGCTGTTGCCAATGGACATATTTTCAAATGACATTGACAGAATTTTAAACGAATGCGAATAAGGTGACCCCTGTCACCTTTTATTTATATGGTATAAGGGAAACAGTTAACTAGGAGGATAACATGCAAGTGGACATAGGATTTCAGTCTAATCATTCAGAGAACATGGTGCTGATCGCCAAGTTCCAGACTCCAGCACAGGCAGAGAACGCGTTCTTCTTGCTGGGCAGAGCACTGTATGCGGTCAAGAAAAATAGAGAGGCAGCAGAGAAAATAAGAAGGAAGCTAGGCGTTAGACGTGCTAAAGCCTATAAGGCGGAGATAATCGAAAAAGAAATCGAACAATTTGGGCAGAAAATGGATCCCGATTGGGATCCACTCGAGGCGAGTATTGGGCAAGACCACGATTCCGTTCAGTTCTGTGTATATACAGGGAATGACATTGAGATGATATGCCATTTCCTAGAAAACTGCGAGGGGAACCTAAGCGTGCAAGACCTCGATGAGACACCAATGTGTTCACCAGAATACATAGCAACAGAGCTGCTAAACGAAAGGTTGAAAATCAATGACAAACATTAAGCACGCGATCACAAGAAACGGATCTGTAATATATGAGCCAACAACGCCGATGACTATAAGACTAACCAGAGAAGAGACGATGAAATATTTAGGCGCTGAACCCATTAGATGGGAAGACCGTGACGATCATTGTGAAATCGCCCACGTCGAGATAACATCTGATTGCAATAGAACCTGCCCATACTGCTACAATCCAAAGAACAAGAAAGAGCTGCATTTTGACGAAATGGTCACAGTGATAAAGAACCTAGCAGCCGCCGGAGTATTCCAGCTAACGTTTGGCGGCGGCGAGCCGTTCTGCAGGCGAGGCATCTTCCGTCTAGCCGCAGTTGTCAAAGAGACCGGCATGAATCTTTGTACAACTACAAATGGGGATCTGCTCGCATCGTCAATAAGATCTAGATTTGTCGGTGATATAGGTCTATTTGGCCAGATAAATGTTAGCTATCATGGTGACTTGCTTAAATTCTTAAGCAATCTATATACAATAGCTGACGAATGTAAAGAAAGAGATGTTAAACTTGGAATTAACTTTTGTTGCCAAAATATATATGTGCAAGATATTGACAAGATAGCTGTCGCAGCAAAAGCAACCAATGCAGAATTACTTCTGCTCTCCTATAAATCAGTTACGATGGATATCCCGTCTTATAAGAACCTAGATATTCTGTGCATGGCAATCGACCTAGCAAACAGGTATAAGATCAACACGGCAGTGGATGGATCTTGCGTTAGAAAGTGCTTCGCTGCGAGGCGTTTTGTGGACGTTCATCCTAACGGGGACGTCTCTTTGTGCTCTTTTAAGCGTGAGCCAATAGGTAATGCGTTGCGAGAGGATTTTAGGACCATTTGGGAAAATCGTCCAAAGGAGGTTGAATGCCCGTTCTTCCCAGGCTTGAAAAACCATTAACTGGGGAGAAAACGAGACAGTTCTTCATAGAGAAGCTTGGGCCAATTGAATACAGCCTAAAGCGTATCGATGTTCTAAACTGGATAAACTCATTGATGGCAGGTAGCGGAGGGTGTCTTATAGGAAGAATACAGGGGCATCGAGATCAGTGGTTAATAGGCGCACACTATCGCGAAAGTTCCGGAACGATCATATTTTCTTTCTGCCAAGGTAGGAGTACAGGGAGGATCAATCAGAATGGCGGATATCTGGTAAAGCTCTTTGTGTTAGACTGTGAAGACGAAGAGGACATATCGTTTAAGTTTAAGCTTTTTGGAACCACACAGCGCGAAGAGCGGGAGATCAGGAAAGAGTTGCGACACAAAATATGGAATGCTGTGAGAGATAAAGACGAAGCATTGTTCCGAAGATGTGTCCGGCACGTTTACTGGGCCTTTGGGCATGACGAAGCAGAACAGCTACCAGAGCTTAAGGGAGAGGATAAAATGAGCGAAGCAGAGATCATGAAGATGCGGGAAAACGTGGACATTGCGCTGAAGAATGGGGCTACTCCTAGTCTGAAGATTTGTGAAGAGCTGCGGGCAGTCGGGCCCACAGAGGCCAAGTGGCTGGACGACACTTATCTCAAGTACAAGAGGCCAGAGCTTGTTGGCGACGACAAGGACGGGCTCTGTGCTATTCTCAAGAGCGAGGGATACCTGCGTAAAGCGATTGAGAAGTGCAAGATGGAGGAAGTCGTCTACTGGATGCGGATCATCAAGGGACTCGATCCGCTGCCCGACAGCCTAAGGGAAACGCTAAAGCAGGAAGCAGATGGTGAAGACGAATGAATATCAATCTAAAATGCCCAATCTGCGGCAAAGAAGGATCTGGAGATGTCCCCGATGATGTATGCAAGGAACGAGGTCTGACCGAGAACCAAACCGTCGAGGTCCCGTGTCCAGATTGTCTCGGGAACAAAATGGTGGGAACTATAGAAGGAGTACAAACAAAAATAGATAACACCCCACTAAAAGGAACGACCACGACGGAAGAACGAGTAACAGCCTTGCTGGAATATCATAAAAAGATGCTCAGAAAAGAGGGGGAAATCCAGCCCATTCTTTTCACACTTAAGGGTGAAAGGGTACAGCTATTCATGTTAACAGCTGTAATGGATGATAAGGACAAGGCAGAGATCTGCGTTAAGGCCGTATTGTCAGAAGTTAAACCTGATTCATATTACATGGCTACCGAGGCATGGGAGGGGACAGATACTAATGTGATGCCATCGAAAGACCCAAATCGAAAAGAAGTTCTTATCATCTACGGACAGGGCAAAGGTGAGTCTGGCAAACTCGTACGCCAGCCATTCACAAAATTCGACGGCGAGATTAAGTTTACTGGGCCATCCGTCGAAACAACTACAGAAGAAATTAATGGAAGATTCATAAATTTATTGTCGGCAGACGATGAGTAATCTGATATAAGATACACAGAAAGGAGAAGGCTGACATGGAATGTAACGCAGGGGCCCTGGCTGCTGTGCTGGCCAGGGCCATTGGATTCATCCCAAAGATGACTCCAATGGACATATTGAAGTGTTTTAGGTTCTCTGGAAAGACCATACAGGCCTCGAGTCTAAATCTTGGCACTATGTTACATCTTCCAGATGGGATAGATTTCCCAAACGAAGTCTGCGTGGGTGCCGCGACTATCGCCTCCGTAGCTTCAAAGCTTAGTGAGACTGCGATCGTTTCGATTACAGACAAGGCCTTAATGCTTAAGGACAAGACGTCTTCATTCAAGCTCCCGATAATGAAGTCTGATCAGTATCCTGATTTCCCAGAGTGCAAGGCGGAATTTGTGAAGGCTCCGATGCTGCATCATGCAGTCAAAGCAGTAAGTCCATTCACCATGGACCCCTTGTCCGGGAAAGTCTTTAGTGGCGTACGGTTGGTCGACGACATCGTTGTCGCTACTGACTACAAATGTCTGGCGATTGCAACCATTGGAGCCAGCACTGGGATAACCGATACATTGAGTCCAGGTTTAGTGGAACACTTCCGTGATGACCTAGACGCAGAGCTCGCAATTCAAGCTGGCCGTGCATTCATAAAGTCATCTGCTGGAATAACATACGGCAGTACGCTTGAAGGCGAATTCGTGGACCATAATTCATTCCTAAAACAGTGGAAGTACACGAACAAGTTCATGGTAAAGCGAGAAGACCTTGCGCAGGTGTTCCCGAAGGTTACAATAATGTGTCAGGATCGCGATGTACGGTGGGCTTTTTGCTCGATCAAGTCGAACAAGCTCACGATAGAAGTCACCAGCGATCTGGGCAACGCCGTGATCGAGGTCCCTGCGCTCGGCAAGGGAGAAGCAAGGTTTAGGATTAATGTTCAGATGATAGAACGCTGGTTTAAGTCGGTGAAGGAAGAAGACCTCTCGATAGAGTGTAGTAATGGCGTAATCCAGGGCACCCCGGTAAAATTCGAGGGGCGAACCAAAGTAAAGGATGGCCAGGAACTGACCTGCATAGCTCACATAATGCCCATGACCATCAACGTGCCCGGGGAGGCCGAAGATGGAACCAAGAAAGGATAACGAACAAGAAAAAGACGTAAACAAGCTTCTTGAAGAACGACTTCGAGAAGAACGGACTGTCAAACTGAGCGTAGCCTGCCCAATGTGCATGACGATAATGTCCATGGAAGTAGAGATAGGTAACTCTCATGTGTTTTTTGGCAATACGTCGTGTCCCAAATGCGGCAGGGCTTACTCGGTACATGGTAACAGGACAGTCGAGATCACGCGGATAATTCCCAAGTGGGAGGAACCATGCACGGATTTGCAGACGCGTATGTCATTGGGAACCTGACACGGGACCCAGAGATACGCTACACTCCGCAGGGCAAAGCCTCTGCCCTGTTTTCAATTGCTGTAAATAGGACAAGAACCAAAAAGGCCACAGGAGAAAGAGTCGAAGAAACCACCTATATAGATATAAGGGCGTGGGAGAAGATTGCAGAAATATGCAAGGAAGCTAAAAAAGGAGACGCCATGTTCGTACATGGCGAGATCAGAGAAGAGCGATGGGAAAAAGACGGGCAGAAGAGAAGTAAGCTAAGACTTGTTGCGCAGGATGTAAGGAGACTGCCGCGGTTCACAAAACCGTATTCAGCTCCTACTGCTGCTGCAGCAGCGCCACCGGCGAAACCAACTCCAGCTGCTCCTAAACCCGCAGAAGCAGAAGAGGACTTCACCGTAAGCGCAGATGATGACATCCCGTTTTAATATATCATCATGGTAAGTAATTTTGAAGTTGCACGCCAGTGGTTCCTATACGACAGACTAAAAAGAGGCTCGTCGATTATCGCAACACCGCGCGGGATAGAAGACATGCGCGGATATCCACTTGCGAAACTGATGAATGATGGATTCATACTAGTGAATACAGATTTTGTCTCTAGACCCTATATAGGATCGGGACAACACTGGAGCGTTGTTAGTGCAATAAAAGAAAGAGCCATATCGGTATCTTTTGAAGCATTAAGAGAAATAGGGATAGAAACCAATAAGCTACATCTGTTGTATCGAGCCCCAGAAAGCGCCCCAAGATCACACTCGCTTAATATAATTCTTGGCATAGACAACACAGAAAGATGCTTAATGTGGCTTAGGGATAACCATTGGGTGGGCTTTGTAGAGCCCCACGGGCTATTCCGAGACCCAGAAGCCGCCATTAGATCACTAGTACCAAAGGAGGTTCCAGTAGGGATACCGATCAAGCTTCTGTTTGGTGGATCTAATGTCGTAAGACATGGAGAATTCTATCTCATTCCGAGACCAGAATTTAAAAAGCCCCGAGGCGCCCAAATATTAAAATGGCAGGCTCTTAAATTAAAGAGTAACGGGACAGGGAAAAACCACACAGCAAGAGACGTGATAATAGTCGATGGCATAAGGTACGTGAGAGGAACGATACGGCATACTCGCAGGAAGATGTTGTCTCTTGCGAGACAGGAAAACAAATCGGGCAAAAAGATCCAA
>Ga0265297_10002155_pt1 | contig 41544 bp, 73 predicted proteins | sample Munlanlwell13791_FD_192502 | JGI IMG/M metagenome (GOLD analysis project Ga0265297, IMG submission 192502) | Leachate microbial communities from a municipal landfill in Southern Ontario, Canada - Leachate well 137-91 | ecosystem: Engineered > Solid waste > Landfill > Unclassified | place... | reverse complement strand
GATAATGAAGATGTTCAGGTAAAACCTGCATTTTCAAGTAAACACGAAGAAAGGTACAGGTTACCCCTGTGCCTTTTTTTTTGGTTTATGGGAGATGATATAATGAAACTAAAAAGCATTTTGTCTAATAAAGATGGACAACTTGACGTAAATATCGCTGTTGCTGCAATACTTGGTCTTGTCCTTGCTGCTTCATTCTTGGTAATAGGGATTGTTGTATTACAGGGAGTTACAGATAATGTTGCTCTCACGGAAGCGGTATCAGCAACAGGAACATTTACGTTTACAGGTGTTGGAGTTGACGCAGTTAACCAGTCAATCAATATCAGTACAGAAACATACACAATTGTTAATATTTCAAATACTGGATCACTTGGTCAGTATTATGTTTACTACAACGGAACAACCAACGATGCTGCAAACCTTACAGCTAACCTTACAGCAGAAATCAATTTGAATAGTTCATTGGTGACTGCCGTTGACGGTGGTTCCAACGATGTGACTGTCACATCTGCAATTGCTGGCACAGCAGGCAACGCATATGCAACTACTGAAAACATTACAAATGGTGGTTGGGGTGCTGAAACATTAACTGGTGGTACTGCCGCAGATGAAATGAGAGGAGCATTGAATTCAATTGTCACTTCAATCGAGTCAGCGATGGCACTTGCAGGAACTCTGTTACTTGTGATCATCGGTGTTGCAATACTCATGCTGCTTGCAGGTGTAATGGTGATAATGAAGATGTTCAGGTGATGTAAATGAAAGAAAAACTAAATCGAATAAAAGGATATTCTTACAAAAGAAAAGGTAAGACTATACATGTAAAGGGATATATGCGGAGAAGGTAAACTCCGCATTTTACTTTTTTTATTTGTTTTTCAGTTATCATTGATTAAGGAAAGGTCTATTTAAAAACCTCCATATATCAGCATTTCCACTAATTAGGCTTTGTGTAAAAAGTCCTGATTTTGCCTGACTTTCTACACAGACTGCTGACTTTATACACAGAAATTAAAATTAAAAAAATAGAATGGTTGTCATGTAAAAAACTTGACAACCAGTATATAAAAATTGATTGTTTAAATTACCTTAGTATTTTTGGAGAGTTTATTATAAAAGTTATTGCTATTATTGCAAATAACAATCCCCAAAACATACGAAAAGCTAAATCGAGAATAGCCTGACTATTTTGTGCTAATCCACTTGCGAATGTAACAACAACAGCAACCGCTAATGTCGAAATACCAGTTGTACCGATTAATTTAATAAACATAGATTAATCTCCTTTTATGTTTACATTTTTAGCTATTTTCTATAAGCATAGCTATCAATACCATTTATTAGACGCAGAAAAAAACGAAATGTTTTTAAACCAATAGTAACATGTATTATTTTGCCTAGAATACATGTTATATTGGTGGCGTCATTTTGATGCTACTAATCCCTACTTTTTTTCACCTTCTGATGTGATGAATGTACACACCGTTTTATAATCAAAGATAGTTATTTTTGTTTATAAGTGTTGTGTCTTTATAATTAATATAAAAAAGAATAATATATTATTATTTATTCACAACGTCATAGTTGATTCATGCTTTTCAACACTAAAGTTGAAATTAGGTTTTATACCTAATTCATGCATTTCCTGAATGACAACACAGATGTTATGACAGATCACCTTACAAAGCACCTCATTGACCTGTGCAATCCATGTTTTACTTTTCACTGAATCGCCAAACTTAGATTTAATCATGTGAACTGTGGTCTCTGCATTGCTTCTCTTGTGGTAATGCTCAAAGAATTCGTCATTGTTCATCATGAAGTAGTAATACATCTTCTTCCAGGCTGTACCCTTGCCACTGGCTTTATTATTGCTCTTAAATGGGATGTATGCAGTTGCACCAGCGTCTTCAATGACCTCTAAGTTATTTCTGCCCAGATAGGCCTTATCTGCGCTTATCTCATTCATATCAAATGATTCTGATGTTTCCGCAATAAGTTCAGGCAATTGGGGAGAATCGTTGTCAAACTCAGATGTTATCTTAACGCTTGATATGATATTGGTCTTTGTGCCTGTCATAAAATGGCATTTTACCCATCTTCTTGATTTGATCTCTTTTCCATGCTTGAATGAAAACCATCTCTGGAAATTGGTTGTACCAAAACCTGTGCTATCTATTGCAAAATCCGTTTCAACTGTCCTTAAAGGCATACTGGTTAACTTGACCATATCAATCAATAGTGGTGTTAAATCCTCTTTCTGCAAGAAGTGACCAATAGAAGCATAAGACGGTCTTTTGGTGATGTATCCTTTTTCCTCTGCTATTTCCATATCACCCATGAAACGCCTTAATGAGAACGTTGTGAACACTTTCATTACTGATGAATAAGCCATATCGCTTACTGGTAATGTCGGTCTACCACCATTATATTCAGGTTGTGGAATCCTGCTTGTAATGTCTCTCAGTAATTCCATAAATAAGGATTTCTGGTTAATTGTGGCTTCATCGTACGCCTTCCAGTCCTGTGAATATGTCTTTTTGACTGCCTTAACTGTCACATTGCCTTTTACATCAACTTCTTTTGTTACGATGAATTCAACCGCCCAGATGTGCTTACATTTTGCTTTTCTATTCTGGCAGTCAGGGCAAGTGCATGTAGTAGCATGACCATTGCTTGTTACTAAGTAGAACCCTGATCCGTTTTGGCTCGGTACTTTCCAACCCTTTTCAGTTTGGGTTATTCTAGTTGTCTTTGCAATCTGTAAACCTCTTTGTTTCCTCGCTTCAATTTGATCTGGTTTTAGTATCATATTGTTCACTTCCAATCGTACATTTTAGTAACTTTCGTACGATAATACATTAACTTGATACTATTTATAGTTTACTTAATTTTCGTACGAAAACTAATTTAACGATTAGTTTTAAATAGTTTAACGTACGATAATATATTAGATTTATATGGAAAAATCCGATTATTGCAATAAATTAGAAGATGAAACCGAACTACCAGAAGTAGATTATTCAAATCTTCCAGATGAAATTCTAAAAGCCTTAGAACCAGAACAATATAAAATAGAAAAAAATGCTAAATTATCGTGGGATGGTAGACAGTTTTTAGTCCGCATACCTTCAGATATTGCAAACGAAATGGAGATTACTAAGGATAATAAGAATGATTTTAAGGTTCATTTTGTTTATACTAAACCTGCACCAAACACAAATAATAAAAAATATTTGACGATGGATTTAGAATGGACGCCACAGAACAACGAATAATAAATGTATTATATTATGCACATAAACCACTTACAACGTCAGATATAGCCAATAGATCACATTTAGCTTGGCAAACTGCTAAAAAATATCTAGAAAGGCTTTATAGAAAAAAACTTCTTAGTCGTGCTAAAAAAGGAAAGTCTGTTTATTGGTGGATAAGGAATGACTGATTTAAATATCTAAAATTTAGAAGATAAGATATGACTTAATCTATTGTTATTTTATTTTTATTGAATTTTTTATTACTTCACGTCTTATAATATAATAGCCAATTCCAATAGAGATAGGTCCAAATAATCCTGATAAAAACAAGTACTTTTTATATTTTCTACTCCACAATCTAATATCATATGTACTGAATGCTACAATATCATGATATAAGAAAAACATCGATGTAAAAGTTGCACAAATAATTGAAATAAAAACCAGTGCAATTGATATCGATATATATTCTATCGGAACAATGAGATCACAAATAATAATCGGTATTATAAATATGAAAGCTGGAATTATATATGCTAATACAAAGCATATTAAAGATTTTAGATATTCACGCTCTTTTCTTTTAATCATAATTTATTAATACCTTTGTCTTAGAAATCTTCTTTTTTATTTATCAATATTAATTATCATATTATTTATATTGTGTTGTGGATACAGTTTTGTGTAAAAATTATGATTATTTTAAGACTTCTACATCAGAATTACAAATAACAATCTTTTTAAGTAGTTAATCTCATCAATTTTTTATATTCAACATTTGGGTTTAAATATGGGAGAAATACAAGAAATATTGGAAGAAATGCAAGAAATATTAGATATTTGTTTGTTACAAATAGCTACATTTGCGGCAGGTTTTATATCAGGTTTTGCTGTTTTTAGACTTGAATTTTTATTGTTTCTTGGAACCACGATTATAGCTGCATTACACAATTCATTTCCTATAAATGAGGCATCTGAATCAATATATTTATCTTACAAATCTGCAATAGCTAATTTTACAATTGCAGGATTTATTCAAGGAATTTTAATAGGAATATTGCTCACTGAAGCATTTTCATTTGGATATATTATTGGAGTTTTTGTTAGTTTTATATTATTTGTAGATTCGTTATTGAATATTGCTCCATCTGTGTTTTTTGGAATGGCTATGGCTATTTTTGCTGTCTTAATTGGAATTATTATAAGATTTTCAATAAAAAATAGAAGAAAAAATAGTTACACAAATTATTGGTAATACAACACCAAATATTATACCAAAAACAAATATCAACATTATTTCGATTTTTGATATTCTTAAAACCAAAAAAGCATAACTATCAAAAATAATAACAGCTATTGTAGAAATTACTAAATCAAAAGACAAAAAATCGCTTATATTTTTCATTGATATTATGAAAATCAACGAATTTCCAATTATTGCCCAAAGAATTAAATTAGACTTATCAAAGTTATAATTTTTTTCACTCAAAATATCACCCAAACAAAAATAGTTAATTTCGACTTTTTACACAGAATCATCGACTTTATACACAGAACGGACTTTTTACACAAAGCCCACTAATTAAATAGTGGTCTCCAATCTCAAATGAATAAAACTCTTCATGAGATACTATTATAGAAAACTGATTATTATCCATTTCAAAATCAAAAATATATATATTTTCTTTATTATTAGCAATTTTATTAAATAATGTGTTAAGTGAATATTCACCTATCCATTTGTCTGTTATTATTACATTTTGTAATGTGCCAATTTCACCAAAATAGTTTTCATCTTCAAAAGTTTGAATTTCAACAACGGCTTCATTCATTTCATACATTCCAACAAACAATAAATGATAAATGTTACAAAAATATAACAAAATATTTTTTCATACATTATTTATACCTCCAACCTCTTTCGATGATACTGTTTTATGTTTATGTTTTAGACACTGATAATATACTAAATACAACAATTGTTACACATATAAATATAGTCAACAGCAATGCGTTTGTTCCATAACTAGCTATTAATAAAGACAATTCAAATATATATGGTATTAAAAATAAAAACAAACAAAAGCACGCACTACACATGATTGCACGTATTAAATTTACAAATTGTGTTTTATAAGTTTTTGTCTTATAAAAACTATCATTTTGATTAGACAGTTTTGTAGGAGTTTTTTGCAAATCGTCTTCCATGTTTTATCCTCATTTTTATAAATTATATTTTGATAGTAATTTTCTTTATGTGGAATTTCTAATTATCCTTAGTCTCTTGTACATATCTCTCTTCGATCCATCCTTTTCCAATTGTAGAAGGTTTCCCTTTTTTCAATAGGTAAGAATAAATATTGTCTGGTATGTAAATGCTTAGTGTTGGCATAGTAATCACGTAACATGTAATACGTGATTATATTTATAGCTTGTTCTAATAAATTTTAAAAAATAAAAATATCCCCAACTGATATGTTTTTCTCAATAACACTTCCACTTTTCATCTCGATTATGTATTTTGCATCATTAAAAGTTTTAACTCTACCAGTCCATGCCTTTAAAATGTCAATCATAAATACCGTTCGAAACTCGTCTAAAAAAAGAACATCTATATCAAAAGGAACGAATAACATATGAACATCACACACTCTTTGTTCTTTCAATTCGAAAACAAGAGCATAATCATTTTCAATTCTGCTACGAAACATTAATCCAAGAGATTGTTTGAAACGTGTATCTGCATACTCAATATTTGTAGCAATACACGTTCCGTCTGATCTGGTTATCATAGTTTTTTCAAAGCATACGCAGCAGCACCTAACAGGAACGTTGCGAATACCGTAAGTATAAAAATCATCAATAAGTACGGTGCATACCCTGCGGTTTTCATGGTAAGCGTAGTGGTATTCTTCAACTCCTCATACGCCTCATAATTGTCTGATGTTTCGTTGATTACAGTGTCTCCTATATCTGACTGTGCCTGCAAGGCTGCAATTCCTGCAACCAATATGATCGACACTGCAACTATTAAAAATAGTCCTGCTATGATTTTCATAAATCTTCAAGCTCCTTATGATTAATTTCCAATATTTTCACTATAAAAAATACCATTGATGTTATTGCTATTCCAATGCATATAATACCTATTGGTACAAATGTATACATTTCACTGCTTACTTCACCAGATAATGCATAATTGAAGTTGATTCCTATAAAACAATTATGTGCTATTATCAAGAACAGTATGCATGAAAATAGTGAAGTTATTATATCAGTGTAATAACTATAATCTTTTGAATTAAATGAATACCATATTGTCAATATTCCAACTGTTACAAATGTAATAAAGAACTCGGACATCATAATTCTTCCAACTCCTGATGTCCAAGTTCAAGTATTTTTATAATAAAAAATATTAACATTATTACTGCTATGCATACAAATAGTATTCCAAGCGGTATTAAAGTATAAGCTTCGTGTTCTACTGATGCAGAAAGTGCATAATTGAATCCAATACCAATGAAACTATAATATGCAAGCAATAATGATAATAAACAAGATAATAAAGACGTTATTATATCGGTATAATAACTTTTATCTTCTGTATTAAATGAATATCCTGTTGTTGTTATCATTACTATGACAAGTAATATGAATATCTGATATGGAATATATGATGTGCTGCTTGGTTCTATCCATGTAAGTAATATATTAACATCTTCTACATTGGATCCAGTTATAGTAGTTGTTGTTGAGTTAGTTTCATATCCTGACTTTGAAGCAGTTATTTCATATGAACCATTAGCAAGTCCTGACAATAAATAATATCCCAACGCATTAGTTGTTGTTGTGTCGGCTGTTACATTGTTTGTTATTATTACTCCATTTAATCCTATTCCAGTTCCTTTATCGTATACATATCCAGAAATATTAAATAAAACTGGATTAACTGTTATTGTAAATGTGGTGTTCGAATAGTCGGATTCATTTATTGCTGATGAATTGACATAATATGTTCCCTCTGTTCCAAATAACAGCGTATAATTAGCAGTTGTTGTATTTACATCAGTCTCATCCAATCCACTTTCTGTATACCATGATACATTTGAAATTCTACTTATTACAACTCCGAATTCTATTGTATCATTGACATCAATTGTTATTGCGAGACTACTGCCGGTGACGTTATTCCAGTATGAATCAGTTGTTAGTGGAACGTCTGTTACGGTGATCGTTACAATTTCCGAGTCCGTATCTGTTCCGTCAGTCACATTGAACAATACGTAGTATACACCTGCACTTGAGAAGTTAGTAACCCATTCAGTAAATCCACCGGCTACATTGAAGTCAATAAACAAATCTGTTCTATTACAACCATAAGTTAATGGATCACCTTCACCATCGGTTGCATCAACATCAATGGTTATGGTTTCGCCTTCATTAACGTTCTGTGCGCCTATAGCGTCCAGTACAGGCGCATCATTCACTGAGCTTACTATGACCCTCACTGCATCACTGTCATTGCCACCATAACCATCTGAGGCGTTATAAACAATACCTGCAATACCATGCCAGTCTGCTGCTACATCATAGTCAACTGTATTATCCCCGTTGATCGTAGGGTCACAGTTTCCTGTTGCGTTGTTTGAGAGAACTGAGAATATTGGTGTGTCCCCATCTGCATCTGTGAAATAATCATCAAGATCGAATGCTCCGATTATATCAATGTCTTCGTTAGTGTTACTATCAGGACATCCTGAGAGCACTGGTGCATTATTAGGAACCTGTACTGTATCATTAAGATATCCTGATGATATTCCTGTGCTGCTATTCCACTGATAGACGCTTATATTACCCCATCCATGAGGTCCTACTGACTGGTTGATATAATTATCAGTTCCATTGAACCATGTATCATTAAATGAAATGTTATATGCGTCTGCGTCTGCTGTTCCTGTCCATGTATAGTTTACATAGAAGTTTCCAGTTGCATTTAATAAATTAGTTGGTGCATCTGTGTTATGGAATAAAGTAAAATTATAAATAAGCCACGAATACGAAGTGTTTCCTTCATCATCAGTTGCCACTACTTTTAGAGTGTATAACTGAGTTAAATTGTAGTATGGTATCGTGTTGAATGAAATATCAGCATAGATACTATCATGGGAAACATCAGTATTAAGGAAAGTGTTGTTGATTGTTGCAACAAATGTTCCATCGTCCTTATGAAGTGTTAAATTATGCGTTACGACTCCACCATCGGGATCGTTAGCAACTGCAACACCAATTCCTATAGTTCCATTGAAGTTACTGTTATTAATATCATCCTGAGCATACTCTGTGCCATCATAATGAATGTGATCAACCATTGGTGTAGTAGGTCCAAATACTGAAACATCTATCAATACCTGATGCAACGTTGAATTTCCAAATGCAGATAAGTTGTTAGCAGCCCACGCTTTTGTAGTGAATACCATGTTGTCACTAAGGAACGATTCAAATATGTCAGGTGTATATGGATACTGTGAATACGGAGCACCGCTACCTGTCCACATTAGATTAGCATCAGAGAAACTTGTATTCATGGAACTATTAGCGTCTGTGATATTGATGGAGTATGGTCTTGTCTGTGCCGCATCTGTGATTATACATAGGTAAGCGTCATCAGTTGGAATTATACCAGCATTAATAACTGCTGTCATGTCCAAGTTATACCTATGGTATGTAGCATTTGTTCTAGGTGAGTACGAATGTGTATTCCATACTGTAAAATTTGATGTATCGATTACAAATGCATATGGACTGTCCGCAATGTCAACTGCTCCTTCTGGATCGAATGAATCAGTTGCATAGACTATAACAACTGGTTTTATCGGATTAAGCCCTTGCAGACCAGTATTAATAAAGAACGACGTTATGTAATCCGTAGAACCTCTAAGAGCTTCAAGATCCTTGTACTTGAATATTACATGATGTTGCTTGTATATTGGATACAACGTTTTGTTAGCTTCTTGAAGATCAGTCCTGTCAATAGGCCATGATTGAGGATTAACAAGGTCCTGAACACTTGCATTGATGGACATTAACCAGTAGGTATCGTTAACCTGCGTAATGTTAAAATGTATATTATCCTCGTCCATACCTGACCAATTAGCGTATCCCTCGCCCCATATGGACACGTTGTCTTCCTGAGCAAGCCTGTATATCCCAGTGTTGTTTCTGTTCTGTCCTCTGTATATCCACCAGTCACCGCTATACCTGATACTGTGATTGCAATCAACAGGTAATGCAGAGCATGTCCTGAACTGGAATATAACATCAGATTCATTTATTGTTGTGCCTGGGGCAGGTATTATTTCATATATTAATTGTAAACTACCAGTGGAGTTCTGCTGAAGCGTGGCTGGTGTCTGCGATACAAAATTAACAGTTGGAATTGTCGAAAGTCCTGTATCAAATATTCGGTAGGTACCTGATGATAAATTAGCAGTGAACGTAGCGTTTCCATCACCATCTGAATCTACGCTCTGTATTGTCACGTTTGATATATTTGAATATAGATAATAAGTGGTTGCAGGAGTTAACCCTGATACAATAACAGTATCAAGAACACCATCATTAACGGTTATGTTTCCATATTCTCCAGTTCCAGGAACATTAGCAATTGTATTACTGGTTTCAGATGCAGTTAAGAAATAGTTATAAAGCGTGACTGTGAAGTTCTCTGCGGTTCCTGTCTCATACATCTGGAATGTTCCATTTGCATATGAATATGCCTGCGCTGTTGCAGTTTCATTGAATAGCTGTCCATCTGTATTTTTGATATACAGTTGTGAAACTACATCAGTCATGTTGACAGTAAAGTTAGAATTGGCTGGATTTATTATCGTGGTATTTATACTTCCTTCTTCTATCGAATAGTTAAATTCTGTTCCATTTGATATATGGTTTATTAATGCTACGTTGTCACAATCTATAATAGCAGTTCCAATCTCGCTTCCTGAAATTGCTATACAATTAGTTGCTATCGTATCATTGGAAAGGTCTATATACATTCCTGTTTTAGAATTCGATATTCCAGTACACGAATTCAATGTGGTATTATCTGATTCACCGCTTATAGCAAATCCATAATCTGAATCTGATGTTCCAGTACAGTTTGTGAGAACGTTATTTCTGGATGACAGAACATATATTCCTTCTGATGTACCTGATGTTCCAGTGCAGTTTGTAAAAACGTTATTATCTGACCCGGATGTTATGAATATGGATGCGCTTACTGAATCGCAGGTCACGTCTGTTAGTGTATTGTTATCACAATTTATATAGAAATATATACCACGGAAGCTACCTACTGAATTGTAATTAGTGATGTTCTGTCCAGTATAAGCATTCAGATTTAATCCCTGCATGTCTGCGGCATTGTAACCAAGATATGAGAAGTTACAGTTCGTGATATCTCCTGTTGCGTCAACATCACTGTAAACTGCTGATCGTGTTGAATCTGTAACTTCTGCAAAGTTCTGATTTACAGTATCCCAGCCAAAAATACTCGCATTATTGAATGTGGTGTTTCCAGCCCATCTATAATAAATAGGATTACCGTCATCGTTTGATTTCAGGTATACTGTCTCACTGAAATTAAAGTCATCTGTTGACTTGTTCTGGTAGAACGATTCATTCATGAAATAAGCAGTTCCGTTAAATCCAAGTACAGATTCATTATTTACGGCTGTGTACAATTCCGGTATATTCGAATAGTCATGGAAGTACCAGACACCACTGACATTAGTTACGTTTGAAGTTGTTGTGAAGTTATAATTTGCAGTTGTGTTATTAAACAATGGATTATACAAATGAGTAGCAGTAATATTGAAATTATAAAATGTGTTCTCTGATAATCCCACTGCAATTCTACTCAATACTGATGTTTCATTATCATAGTAGATAGTAGGAGCTTCACCTGTTTTCCAGATCCTTGTTATCCAGTCGACTGTTTGGTTTGATGTAGCTGATATATTTTGAGAAGTAGTACTTACGCTTTCGTTTGCTACATAGTTTATTTCAGGTATGTTTCCTGAATCCATTATATAATATATCCCAGTATCAATAGTTGATGTAAAATTATATCCATTGTTGATTGCTTTTCCATATTCTATAACTGAATCTGATGAATTTAATAAAATATAATATACTCCATCAATCATTCCTGATGTTATGTTAATTCCAGTGAACTCACCTGATACAACTTCTATGTTTAATATTTCAGAATCTTTATGCGCATTATCACGCATTGCTGATTCTGAAGCAGGATGCAGGACAGTATAATTCACTCCAGATGACGTATTAACAAAATTAGCGGAAAACACGTTTGTATAGAAATAATAATAATTGCTTTTGTTTATATTATCAGTTACTGTAGGATTTATAGTACCATAAAATACATAATCATTATTTGAAGTTCCGTCTCCTGATAATGTATTGTTTGTTAGAATTATATTTTCAGATTCCCTTGTTCCAAATCCACCAGTAGCATTCGCAATATAAATGCAATATTCACTCATGTCGTAAATTGTATTGTTGTAAACACTTATATTATCAGATGCATAAATCCATATTCCGTATGCATCGTTATGAATTGTATTGTTGAAAATTGTACAGTCATTAACATTTTCAATGTATAACGAATTTCCATCATCATTGCTTATATTAAATCCTGATAATGATGTCTGGTTTGCATAGATATAAAATACCATCCAATTGCTTGAATTTACATGAACAACATCTTGTCCTTCGCCTATTATCGTTAGGTTATCTATATAAATGCCAACGTGTTCTGTGATGTTATACGTGCCATTCCAGACACGTATTATGTTTCCAGATGTGGCGTTATTAATAGCAGGTTGCATCGGTTCTGCTGATGGATGGAAGATTCCACCTGAAACATACCACCCAGTTTCATTTACGTAAATTGTATTTTGAGTAGTAAAGTTATAATTATCGGTTGTGCTGTTCGCCAGCTCATCGTATTGATGGGCGGCGGTCACATTGTAATTGTACTCCTGTCCGGGTATGAGTCCAGGGATCGTGATGCTCAAATTCTGCGTGCCGTTTTGATAGAAATATACTGGGACTTGTCCGGTTATCCAGACTGGAACTGTCCAGTTTACGGCGGACTGGTTGCTGGTTGCTGATATGTCCTGAGATGTAGTGGTGTTGGTGGCGTTTGCGAGGTTGGAGATTGATGGTGCATATACTATACTTTTTGAGGCTTCATCAGTATTTCCATAAGCACCAATGTTAATTGCTGTTCCGTATGGGTAGGGTTCCAATGAGTAATCACTAGTTGGGTCGCCTGCATCGATACAGGGACTGTCTGTATTCATAATTTCCCAATCAGTGCCGTTCCATGTGCCTACCGTGCTGTTCAGATGGAAATTATCTTTTGCAATGTCATAGAATAGTGGATTCGCAAAAACATCTCCAGTTCCATCATTGACATATCCGTTCCAGTTCGAGGTACTATTATTATAGTAACAATTATATGATGATGATACTATACCACCTGAATTATTGTATATTGTATATGAGGTAATGGTGTCAAATATGTTATTTCTTATGTCAATTATATCAGAGTTGATTCTGTTTTCAATTGCACTCCCACTAATGTTATGAAAAACATTATTATACACAGATGTGTTTCCTACTTGTGCCCCAGCAATGTCGTATCCTGCTAATATTCCATCTGTAGAAATATTTTTAATAATGTTATTTCTTATAATTGTTCCATTTGCCCTTCTCAAATGGACACCGAGTGTATCAGAAACCGTGTTATTTTCTATTATCGCCCCTTCGCAAGTGCTACCAGTGTCCATATTAAGGTATATGTATGTTCCTGAAAGAGTGTTGTTCCTAATAACCAATCCAACATTATCCCCATCTATTCCAGCATCGTTTCCATTACATCCGATGTATGTGTTGTTGGTACATATATTATCAGAAATTGTTGCGTTTGTGATAGAACCATATAACTGAATAGCCCAATCAACACAATTTTGAATTGTGTTATGTAAGATTGTAAAGTCGCTACCGTATGAATCTATGCGTATTCCACGTTGAGAAGAATATTCAATAAAATTATAAGAAATGTCTACATTTTTGTTTGTGGTTGCCCCTAATATAATCGCATGTCCTCCAAGATTAGATGCATTGTTGTACCTGATTGATCCATTGTGTACAAACGCTTCCCCTATGACTGCACTCTTTCCACAATTTTTCATAGTATTACTTTCGATCTCAAATGTTTCTATTCCACCAAATCTGATTGCACCTGCCCCTGTTGCTGATCCCATATTTTCAAAACTATTATTTACAATTGTTAGATTATGTATTTGGGAACCTCCTATATCTGCTCTAGCCCAGACACCATTGAGTGAACCGTTTACACTAATATTTGAAATTGTATGATTTTTTATTGTTGTCCCCGATGCAGGAACTATGTAGATACCTGAATATCCTGCATACCCATCTATAGATATTTCACTTATATCTACATAAGATTTTGTTATTCTAATTGCACTATCAGTAGCATTTTCATTCACCATTATTGGATTATCGTATCCAATAATAGTTATTGGACTCTCAGACGTTCCTTCATGAGTTATTTCTGCATATTCACTAATGTATGTACCATTTTGTATTTTTACAGTATCCCCAGCTTCAATTTGTGATAATGCATATTTTATTGTTTTCCATGCACAATCAGTTGCGTTAGCTTCGTAACTCATATTATTTTGACCGGTTGATGTGTCGTTTCCATCTGGTCTTACCCAAAAAATATTTTCATCATTGTCTAAAACCTGAATATGTTTTGTAATAATTGAAAAGTTATCATATGCAGATTTTTGAGTACTTCCGATGCCACGAACTCCAACATACCCAGATTGGTAGGTAAGTTCTGGATACAAAAATTCACCCCTAAACGTATCGTTGAAAAATATCTTTGTGTATGTTGAATTGATCTCATATTTTACAATTGTCGTATCATTTGCATATAATCCAGAATCCCCACCAGTTACGGTGTCGTCTATTGTATTGCTTGCATTTGAATTATCAACCAAGCGCATTGATCCTCCACCAGCAGCTTGATCATATAATTTAATGTAGTACCCGTCCCCATTTGTACTTGTGTTCTGTAATCCAAACATCACAGAATATGCACCACTTCCAGCATTATCATCAACTAGCTTGAATGAAATGTTAATTGGAAGTGTAAACATCGTTTGATTGTATACTGCGCCATCCAGCAGCGTGGTTGGAATAGACAAATATTCGCTTGTTATTACTACATTTTTTGTACCTGTATCGGTGACAGCCCATGTTGAGTTGAAGTTAGAATAATTACTAAAATCAATTGAATAGTCTGTGGCTGCTGCAGGAACAGCCATCATAATCAAAGCAATTAAAATTAACGCAAATCGTCTCATTCTACCGCTCCAAAATCATAAATATATTGTGAATGTATCATAGTAAGTTGAAAAATTCTCATAATATTATACTCACCTTTATTTATAAGTATCTTGCTATTTTTAGATGATTATGTTTATATATAATACACACAATATATTAACTGTCGTACTGTCTGTTATCCGTGCCACGTTTACTGTTATCATGAACTGGCACGGCATTCCCTGTCATCTTGTCATTATAAAATTGTTTTAAATATTAATACTATATCTTCGCGCCCACGCTTTGGATAAGAGTAAGTTTACCGAATATGTTACTGCTGAACTCCACATGCTAGAGCAAGGCGATTGTTCAATGACGTAAAGCTGCCTGAGAAGTCAACGCCTGTTTTATATTCGATACCAAGATTCACTTCTTTATCAGCGTAGTATCCTTCTAAGTGGTAATCCACATGTTCACATTTTAATATCTGGACACTTGCACCACGGGAACTGAAGAAGTCTGTTATCGTTGATATTCTATCCTCGTCCTGTTCCCGTGTGTCAATTGTAATGGAGAGTTGTGATAGGTAGTCGTAAGCTTACATTTCATTGCTCCACTTTACTCACATTAATCTTTCCGCATTCTATATCCTACTAACATTAACACAACGGACATTAACACCGCACACACTAACACCACGTTTCCAACGTTAATGCTCTTTTTTTCACCAGTGTTGATTATAGGTTCTAACAAGGTCAACTCATGCTCTGTCTCAGTAGGAGTAAACACATCTTGCTTTTCAGTTTCTACTGTTACGATCTCCACAGTTTCTATAACATCTACATCTGGAACCGTATCATTAATAACTGGTCTGAAATAATACCATGAACCATGACCACCACTACTTGATTGTTCAGTTGTCGCCTGCACTTCCTCAGTCTCTACTCCAAATAACAATTCAAACGTGTAATTCCCGGGAACTATCTCAACAACAGGTACATATAATATCTGAAGTTTATAATTCCCACCAGATATAACATCATATGGTGCGTCAAAGACTCCAGCATACGTCTCATTGTTTACCACAGGCTCACCATTGACACTAAACAGAGCAACCCACTCATTGTATCCTATCTCATCATTTTGTATCTCTAATCGAATGATAATGGGAGTTTCGTATGCTCCAGTGAATTCAAATTCTGCAAGGTTGGCTTCCCCACCGAATATGATTGTCTCGAATTCTGTTATCGTGGTAACATCCGTTACAGGATTTTCAACTGCTATTGCAGTGTGCATTGTTATTGCTATCAGAAGCAATGTTAATATTATTTTTTTGTTCATCTAATTATCACCTATCCATTTTATTACTTCTTCTTCTTTTATTGTATATAGCCACCAGAATATTCTATTTGACTTTCGTCTGCATTTTACTATTTTTTTTGATTTCAACATTAATAAATATTGTTTTGTTGTTATCCATGCATAACCTTTTATTTTTGATATATTATTTGTTGTAAGTGGTCTGTTTGAAACGTATAGAAGAGCTATTATTGATTTTTCATATGAATTAAGTTGCATGTTATTCATTTCCATAATTATGAATGATTTACGACTCTCCTTAGATGTGGTCTTACTTCTATCGTATTTCCATCAAGGGTTCTGCAATAATGTTTTACGGAAATGTATGTTTTCTTTTCGGTCTTATGGGTATTCTCATCACACGGTTTGGCATATCCACGGATATATTCATTTCTTGTTTTGTAGCCCATATTATATGCTGTTTCGAACACTGCTATCATTTCACTTGTGGGTTCACTTAATCCAGCTTCCAGCCTTCCTTCTATCCATCGTTTAAGTGCTTTATTTCGTGTACTTGCCTTATGTCTTCTTAGATATCTTTTCATGGGAATTTCACTCCAATATTTATTTATTAAAAATTCTTAAAAATTCCAATCTTCTACTTTCTGTAGTATCTTTTTCTACAATTTCATATCCAATTGGTAAAATCATTGGTATGGATAAACCAATGTCAATCTCAATTTGTTTAGTTTCTTCATTTATGGAAAAATTGTTATGCAAAGATTTCATTATGAATATAAGCCTGTTGTTACACCACGCTTCAAAAACATGCATTCGTTTTTTATAACTAGCACACCTTCCGGATTTTAAATAACAACAAACTTTACGATGAATGCATGGAAAACTTCCAATAAATACATATTCGCAAGTATTACATAATGTTTTTTCCATATTAAATAACCTCATATTTTATCACATTCACTTCCATATATCTTATCATGGCACTTCTGACATACAAAATGATGAAGTTCTCCTTTCATACGTCTACCACATTTTGCACATTTCTTAACGTTTTTATCATTTCTGAACTCTTCATAATGTTGTATATCAATGTTTGTAAGATATTCATATTTTTTCATTGTATTTATTATTCTATATTCATTTTTTACTATATGTTCTATTTCATCACCGCGGATTCCATATAATCGTTTTATTCGTTTTCTTCTTGGAGATTTTGATTCTGGATTTCTGTTTCCACACACCATTCAACATCCTTTAATTAATTTAAAAATAAAAATGAAGGGGTGTTAACCCTTCACACTGCTTTTACATATCCTGGAATCAATACTGTTTCAAACAGATAGTTGTCTGGGTTCCATCCTGATCCAGATTCCCATAGTGTAAGGTCAGAACTTGTTACCAACCAGATTTTTGCATCTGGATAATTGATATCATCTACAATCGGGAAATCAGCGACATCAACGCTACCTGACATTACGATGAATCCTGTAGCATCTGATGTGCCTGTGGCAATCAACTCATTCATGCCCCAGTTGTTGAACCGATCATCCTGGTCGATATAGTAGATCAAACTCATGTCGGTGCTGTACTGGTTCACGTTACCAATTAGATAATATGAGAACTCGTTACCACTTGGTGTGTATATCAAATATGCTGAATAATCATCAAGCTCATTCCAGTCAACGTCTTTGTTTACTAGCTTCAGTAGTTCGACATCTTCGGCAGGTTCGAATTCAGTTGTTATGATGTATTCTCCACCATCGATGTTAATTGCTGCACATACAGACATTGTTACGACTACTGTTTCTCCAGCAGGAATAATCACTGTCTGTTTTTTATCACCATCGACATCCGGTAATATATTTCCAGCTACCGAATATACAACTTCTATACCTTCTCCGTCCAAACCAGTGAATATCGTATCAAGTTCTGATAGTACGTCAACACTAGTATGGCTGATTGCCGTCATTTCTGCTGTGGTGCATTCCCCGCCATACAGAGTTATGTGCGATTCAATGTCAACAAGTGTAAGTGCTTCTCCGACAGTTGCTGTCGTCTTGTGTGTTCCAAACACATCCAATACTGCTGCTCCGGCTGTTCCGATGAGCAACCCTGCTAATACCAGTGCAATTACCGGTACATTTCTTCCAAATATTTTCATGTTTTAATACCTCGGTATTTTATTGTCGGAGTCTGGACGATTTGAACGTACAGATTCCATTATGAATGTTAAGAAGTTAATATATACAATGCCATTCTGTATTTATCTTTAAGACACCCTTCTTCCAAATCAAACATATTATGTTTTATGTCTGCTATTTTTACTACTGTTGCTGGCATAGAATGTTTTTTAATACTCAATATGTAATCAAGATACGTAGTTTGTTTTTTATGCGTCAGTACATCAATTATCCCAATATAGGTTTCATTTAATCCAATATCACGCAATTCATCAAACGTTGCATCAGTATCTTCAATTACATCATGCAGCACAGAGAGTATTCTAAGTCCTTCACTATGAAAATTCATTGATACAGCTATTGGATGAACGATGTATGGAATTTTACTATTCTTTCTAACTTGTCCATTGTGCTTTTCAGTTGCAAACTTCAACGCATCTTCATAATTCATATCATCACATCCTCATCAATGAGCTTCTACCAACTTATGTGCCAATTCGAATCTACACGAATCACATATCGACACAACAATTCCACAATCGTATGTATCCAAGATGCCTATTTCAACGGTAGCATCGTTTTTATGACAATGCCAACATTTCCTAATAGTATCCGTCTTGCTTACGTTTATTGCCATGATTTTCACTTTGGTTTTATGACTACCGATGGTCGTCTGTAACTTGTTCTTAAGGACACACGCTTAAGCTCCAGCATACTATGGTTCTTATTCCATTCCACAAATTTAATTCGTAATCTTGACATATGTATCACCCTACTGAATATTACCAGATCCGATTGCTGCAATGCGTGCTTCTGCATCTTCTATTACGCCATTCGCTTCATCTATCATGATCGTATGATGTGTGATTTCTTGCTCAGCAGCAAGTATACGTCTCTTTTCATGCAATATCATCATTGCTTTTCTGCGATTATTAGTTTCATGATCCGTATTCATATTATCTACTTCCTATTGTTCTCAACTTTTAATTTCTTCAATCGCTGGCGTTTATCTTCATCGAACTCCTGACGAGAAGTGTGTTTTTTACCACGATCTCTAATCTTTGATAATATGCTGCTCATCAATCCTCAACATGTTTCCATGAGAACATGTACTGGGTATTACAAATATCAGAGAATTTGAACGGTGTTATATCAGTAAGTTCTCTGGTAAACGATTCCCCGGTGTCCGTATTCTCAATATGAATATGAGTTATATCATCAGCATCTTTCAACATAGCTTCTTCACATGGACGCAAGAATCGTGCAGTGTTCGGTTTAACAATAGTCTTCTCCTTATCGAATATCTCAGGAATTGATTTGAAATATATTTTATTACCTAATATATACATTTTAATCACTCTACTAATTAGTAAAATCGGTTATTAATTCTCTCAATGCGGCATATTCTGGAAACATGTAGTCTGACAGCGCATCTTCCATCTGATTGAATAACAAGAACCATATAAACGATAAAACAGCAGTCATAATGAACCAGCACATATATTCTTCTATTTCAAATGCTATAAATGAACCATCTGCTCCTGAAACAAGTACGACACTTACATATGCTAGTAAAGCAATTCCAATTGCATAAACAATTCCAGTATATAATCTAAATTTACCGTAGTTTCTGATACCTTCTGTATAAATAGAATATATTTTTTCGGTAGCAATTCCTAGATTACTAGCAATCGATTCTAAGAACTCTGTTGATATATTTTCCATTTTAATAACCTCGTTTAAATATTTTATTTACTTCTGGACACATAACGAAAGAGAAAGCATGTAACCTATTGCAAACATCAGAATAGCCGATGCGATTATAAACAAAAGGATACCGGTTGGTGAACAAACTAGTAATGTTGTTAATCCAGTTATACCCAACACAATACCAGATGTTCGTATCATTACTTTCACTCTGATGATATCTTTAAATCGGTTCAAGTAACTCTTTCTTCAGTTCTGCATCGGCTTCCAATGCAAGTCTCACAGCTTCCATCATACCATCAGCAGACGATTTCAATTCCCATCCATAACCTTTGGAGTTCTTTGTTATCTGACAGCTACATGGAAATGTGTTTTTGATTACTGTCTCTATTGTCTCGGTCTTCGGTACTGGCCCGAGTACTTTATCTACTGCTGCCTGTGCTGCTTTGTCTTCTGTTGCGTTTTTATTCATTTAATATCACCAATTCATCTTATCTTCGATATCATCCACTCTAACTTCAAGTTCTTTGTACATATCATTAAGCTGTTTGGACATGTACGTGTTTTTTTTCAGTTCCTTGACTTCTCTGGAACAATGTTGAATATCGAATTTTAACGCAAGAGCGTTTTTACTACATTTCATTAAATATTCTTTATAGTCGGTTATGGAATTCAATAGCTCTACTTTCTTATCATCAACTGCATCTGAAAATGTCTTTTTCATCAAGTAGTCTGATAAATAATGTGTACATGTAGATACTATGATTCCTATGAAGAACGCTACTATATCATGCATTTAATATCATCTCACCATCAATCAAATATTTACAACCTTAGTTTCATTCCTGAATACTACCAACTGGTCATTATCACTTAATTCCAATTCATCTTTGTCTACAATCTCGTATCTCTGGTATCCTGTTATTGTATATTCGATGCTCTCATCACCATTAATGTTGAAGCGGATGTTATCTGATGTTATTTCAACGTTGGAAGCATGTTCGTAAGTTGTGATTGTACCATTGTCGTTTATTATGATGGTTTCTATTGTATATTGTGGCGAAGTAAATAATACAGCAGCTGCCAACACCACTACTAGCAGAAGTACAAATACACCACCATCATCATCCACTCATATCATCCCTTTCTCTTCGAATACCATATCAAGTGAAACCTTCCCAGTGATATCTTCTACCCACCCACCGCTATTCGACCTAGTACAGATCGCAGTATAAGTATCATGTTCTTTCGTTCTCTCCATTTTAATAGTATAATCACCTCAATTCATCTCAGCGTTCTCTTCGTCTTTAATATTAAGCAACGCATCTATATCTCGTACACATGCTTGTGATATCATGAATATGTCCATGGTATCTCTTGCTATAGTACCACCGAGTCTATTCGCACCATCTTCGAATACGAAACCAACCGCAAGTAACGCTTCTTTTGGATCAAACTCTCTGTCTCTTATGAACTGTTTGATCTTATCTGCGATCTCCAGTATGTGAGTGCAGCGTTTCATGTACTGTATCTCATTTGATTCTTCAGTTTCCATCTTCATCACCTTTCCCTTCTTCATTAGTATCAGCTAACATACGTTTCAGTTGACTTGCATAAACAGCAAGTATTCCACCGCAAGCTTCGCACATCTCTTTAACTGACATGCCTTCTCCTTTACAGAAGTCTCTTATTTTCTTTACTCTTTCAACTCTGGCTTTTATTTCATTGTTAGTCATTGGTAACATCTCCTCTAAACCGCTTTACTTCACTTTCTGGAATTCGTTTCCAGCCACCAGGAAATTTAACCGTTTTTAACGATCCGATTTTTATCCAGCGATATACTGCCTGTGGAGTTACTCCCATGATTGCAGCAAACTCTGATATTGTGTATGATATTTGTTCCATATTTAAACCTGCTATTCATTTATTAGTATTGTTTAAAATGTATTGAAACTATTTAATACTATCGTTAGGTGATTTTAAAAAATTTACTCATATCGTCCTTTTGAGTTGGTGATGTCATCATCATGATGTTTGTTGCGATCTCCCATTCCCAGTGTGGACCAACTTTCTTGTACTTACCCGTCTTCCTCACAAGTTGATGGCCTTGAGCACTTCGCTGTAGTGCAATATTTTGCTGCTCATGTGGTAGATCACCGTGATAGTACTTTCGAATACCACATTGATAAAGATGTTGGATCCACTTAATGGCTTCCCACTTACCAGGTAGTGCCATTGTCATACCTCATTCCATGCCTTACGAATAAGTTTTTCACGTACATCTATTCCAGCACTGAACAATCCACTAATAAATAAAAGTGTTTCTTCAAGTGTTGGTTCTGGAAGTTTGTTTTTTCTTGAATCGTACCCAACGTATGCGATTTCAGGTTTCAGGTTTGCGATATCAACTATGAATGTAGGATCGAACTTCATAATGGGTTCGATTGTAATCATTTTTCTACATTCTAACATTGACATTACTTGCATTCTGGTGAATACAGAAGGTGCTGTTGAAAAATTATGATTTATATTGGTCTCTATTGTAGTTCCAATAATTATATTATCAGTTATCATGTTTCTGATGCCAAAAAATATACGTGGATCCTTTGTTTGCAATACGAATGTACGATCTGACCATTTATTGCAATATTCAACCATCTGTCTGAGTTCATCGGGTGATGCAAACGCAATATCACCATTAAGTGCCATCGTTACAAACTCTCCTTCTTTTGTCTTAGGTGGATTCTTCTCAAGTGCCTCAAGATGTGCATGTGGCTTATATGCCTTACAGTCAGGACAATTCTGAAACCTTAGTGTGTTCTGGAAAGCACAATAGTCGCAGTCAAAACCACACCCTCTAAATGCAGATATATTAGCTTTTCTTTCTTGATACATTTTGGTTTTCATATTCTACCATGCCCCCATGAATCCTCTTCCTTCATAGTCCATGGAGTGAAACATGATCATTTGCATACTCCACGCATTTGGATGTTCGGTTCCTTGATTCTTGAACGGATCAAGGGCTTCTTTTATTGTTTGGGTTTCGAACATTATATCACCCTCAGCCAATTACATTTATATCCGTCACCATAGACTGGACAATCGGTTGGTTTACCTGCTATATCAGGAAGTATCAATTGGCAAGTTCCAGTGTATGGTTCTTCATCTTCACAATCATTACATTCATATGTTGTCATGTTTACCTCACTATCATAAACTTCCATTTTTGGATAACTTATTAATTAGTTCTTCGATTTTTCCCGGGTTCTTATACACTCTTGGATGTGCCTGACAGAAATCAAATGCGATTGTTTTGTATTTTTTGTTTCTGACATTATCACGCTGGTCAGAGTGTCCATTTATGAACATTTGCAAATCTTTTATTGTTGTACGTTGGTCTTCCGATTGATCGCTTGTTTCAACATCACAAATAACTTTTGTTTTAATGTAAATTATAGGCAACTCTGAAAACTTCTGACAATACTTTTCTAAAAATTCACTCACTGTTTGACCTCCTCCCCCAAAAACGTGGGGACAAAAACATGTGAATGGGGACAGTAAAAACGCTATGCAGATGCCAAAAGCCCCCATTGTCCCCATTGTCCCCAAACTTTTGTGTGTATATAGGAGAATTCCAGACTTTTCTTTTTAGAGACAAAAATACAATAATTGAAAATATAGTGGGTACAGTGGGGACAATGGGTACAAATAATATACATATATACATACACACTCTACTGATAACGTTAATACTACTATACTTATTTACATTATTGTAACTGTGTGTACCCATTGCAGCCCCCATTGTCCCCACATTACTTTTAATTGAACAGTGCATTGTTTACTTCCTCCCTAACAAATCTAACAACTTTTACCCTTTTTCCATTGTGTCGTGTGTCAAAATCTTTTCTTCCTCCGTTGACAATAACAATCCCATCATCAATCCAATCGTTCCGGGTCCTGACAGAATCAAAGCCAGACCTATCCAGCATCTTCCTGAGTTCCGAAGGAATAACATCAATATGGTCCTTGTCAATCCATCCATAAAAGTCATACGTTCTTGTTTCACTTGGATTATTATCATCAACAAAGCACATATTCTTAGAATGTACCCAATCCATCACTGTCTGGAGTGCCCGGATTGAATAGTTTTCAATTGGATCTTCAAGAACACACTTGATAAAGAACTGGTCAACTATCTCATGTGGTTCTATGGGATCAATGCCAGCATCACACAACATATCCTCAACGATCATTCCAGAGGTTAGCATTGCCGCAAATGAACTTGCCATTCGGTTTACTTTTACGCTGTCTGTTGATAGGTACCTCTTCCGGCTCATCTGGTACATTTCAGAAACGTTGTTCTTATATTCATATAGTTTTAAAAAGAACGGTTCCACAAAATGACCATATGATTCTTTCATTGCGTCCGCCGCAACTTTCACATCATCTATAACATCTTTTGATAATCCTCCCCTTATCTCAATGACTCGCACCTGCTGCCCCGAGAATGACTTGTGAGATGTCAGTGGGCGTTCACCTGTAGTCAGTGCAACGGTCTTCCATTTGCCTGTCTCTCGGAGTCCACCGTCCTTGTGACCCCTCATCCTGCCCTGTTCATTACTCAGCATGTAGATTATGGCTTTCAGGACTTCCTCAGTTTGTTGTGTTCCTGTTTCATCCAGATACAACGGGAGGTCAGTGTACATCTCTGCAAGTATCTCTGCTGCTGTCTTCGTGGTGTCGCCATTAAACCTTAATGTGTCTGCATCCCCTATCATTGACATTGCCAAGTCATTAGAAAATGTTTTCCCAATTGAAGACTCTCCATAATGATCAAGAATGAACGACTGAACATTTAGCAGCCGGAGCAGGGAAGCGGTAAAAACAGCATACATCTTCATCCTGATCATCGGTAGATGAATAATTGGCTTGACAGCATTAATCCAATTCTTCAATTCCCCGGAAACACGAAGCCCATCATATGCCTCCTTCTTGAGTGGTATGATCTCGAGTATTTTACCATCAGAGAATCCACGCTTTCCACATGCAAAAATGGTATTGTCGCACTTCCACCCGTTCTTTTCTGTGACAAGCATCCGGGGCAACTCTACAGCATTTTTCTTCAGGCAGGCACCCAAATAATCATTCATCGTTGACGCATTCTTTTCTATTAGGTTTATTCCACGATCCGCCAGCTTCATAATTCCCCTGCGGCTTAACGCATCCTGCTGCGATACCCACTCCTCATGCGTCACATTGTAGATATTCATGAACTTGAGGCGAACCCAATACTCGTCGTTATCAATGTTTCTACCAGTGGCTGTGGTCATGCATGGCACCCTGCAAAATGGAACATAATACCGCTCGATCATGTCCTGGCGTAGCTTCTCAATGTTGATGCAACCGTCCGCTATGGCGTATCCATCGGGCACCATATACCCTGCCCATATCCTATCAATTTCATTATTGGAAACATACCATGGTTGTTTTTTTACAACATCAGAAATTTGATGAAGGCACATTAAAATTATTAAGTTTTCATCAAGTCCTGTAAAATCAATGATGTCTTTAACAATTGCCTTTTCTATTCTCGAATCCAGCAATCCGTTTAAGAATGATCGGCTTATGTTCTTGCCTTGCAACTTGTCAATAATTGGAGAATGTACACTGCATAAAATATCCTTTCCAACTGGTGAAAAACTAACCTTGCAATGAACAACATTGTACTGGCTTACAATATCCCCGGTTATCATGTCGTCTTCAACAACGATGTTTAATGACTTTTTATCATTGTTCATGCATTGGCCCCATGTAACGCATCATAATCAATCACTTCGATGTCTTTCCACGATTGAAACAATATCACCAACTCGGACCACAATTAGCATTGATTCAGTGTCGATTATATTATGAGTATAAGCTATTTCAATATCTTTTACAGCATCGGCGTCCCCCACTTCACATGAACGATGCGCTACATCTTCAAAAACACTTCCGTTTGATAGATGGATATCACAATATTCTGCAACTGTACACCATGTTATCACATCGCTGCTGTTTTTTGATTCGATGTATTTTTTACAACATTTAAAATAATTATTCAACATGTTGCTCACCGTTAGATATCATTTTGTTAACTCCGTCTTTCGTAAAGAGCAGACACATCGCAACCAACACTTATAAATAGAAACAGAACGTTTGTATACATGAGAACGTGTTCTGCTTTTGGCGTGGTAGGTCACTGCGCCATTCTCTCTTTTACATTTCTCCGGGTATCACGATTTGTTCTGCAAGCTTTTCCACAACTTCGGATACACCCTTTAGATCGTGTATGGCCTTGTAAACCTTTAACCTTTGGTTAGTTTTTTCTGATATTGTAATTGTATGTGATGGCATAGTAATAGTTTGATACTACTTCAAACTATAAATACTTACCCATCCCAAATCTACCCCAATGTTCAGAAGCCTCCGATTTTTAATCGGAGCGTAGTTGACATAGGTTACTGGCTACTTGTGTTTAACTTGTTACGCATGGATAGTTATATCAATATCTTATATGATCAGAGCGATCTTGTACTATTTATTCAAACTTTTTAAGCTTTTCAGGATTTGGTAAATTGCACCAAACTGGAATTTTAACTGATTTAATAGATATTTCATCACCAATATCTATAATTGGGAAATATAACCTGTCGGTTTCCATTTTAACCATATGTCTTGGACGTGAATCGTCTTCTTGGTTATCTGGATTTATACAAAAAGGAATGACACCATTCACACTTGTACTATATCCACAATATCTACAATCTACACATTTTTCAATTTCTACATATCTACGTTCACTCATTTTAGATTCTCCTTTTCCAATTTTTCTTCAATCGATTCACGAACAAAAACAGATTTATCTTTGTTCAACTTCATGATTTTAAAAATCAACTCATCTGGAATGTATACCATTGCCATAATACTACTAATAGTAGTAATATTATAAATAATTAACGCAATAAGTTCAAAAAAAGAAAGTTATGCGTGGATTGTAATCAAAATGTTAACTCAAGCTTCCGTGCTTCAGCTGGAAGTATAAAAAGCTTGACATCGTCTTATTGGCTGCTTGAAAACACTAAGTTATGCATGTTTCTTTCACAGTGTTATACATATCAAGTCTTGCAGTATCGAGTTTCAGGCGTTTTCTATAATGTGGAACCCATTCATCTGATATATCAACAGCTAAACAATCAAGATTTAATCTCATACAAGCTTCTAGTGTAGGACCTGAACCACAAAATGGATCAAAAACAGTAGCACCTTCTTTCATACTAGTTTTAATTAATCTGACAATCACCTCTATGGGTTTAGTGGTGCTATGATTTGTATTTTCTTTTTTGTTTATAATAGGAATGTCAAACACTTCGTACATACCTTTTGTATAGTTGAATGGTCTGCGTAAGTCCTCATACTCCTTGCGTAAGTCCTCATACTCCTTGCGTAAGTCCTCATACTCCTTGCGTAAGTCCTCATACTCCTTGCGTATGAACTCATCCTTCAATGGTAATTCACACAATTGTTTATAAGTCTGGGGTGTTGGTAAATCCCATTGCGTTGATCCCCATCTAAAACAATGGTCTGCCTGTTGTCCAATCTTTTCAACAATTTCGGTTTTTGAAATACCCAAAGCTTCCTGAAAATCTTTAAAATACTGTCTAAGTGGTATAAAATTATCTACATCCAACATAACACGTTCAAGACCAGTTGAATCTTGTAAAGAGTAAAATAATATCCTCTCACTTACTGGAGCAAATGACCTAAAATTATGAGCATATTTAATTGGTACATTATTTCTCTTACCATACCAAATGATTCAAAAACGTAAAATGCTTATCCATCATGACTTGAATATATGCTATCCGGTGATCGTCACCAAACATATACAGACTCCCGTTATTTTTAAGTACTCTCTTCATTTCAATAACTCTAAATTCTAACCAACAAAGATAATCCTTAAATGTTTTCCACTGGTTATCCCATTCATCATCTTTTATTTTATAATATGGTGGATCAGCAATTATTATATCGATAGAATCGTTTGGTAAATTTCTCATTACATCAAGACAATCACCAATTTTCCATACCTGTTTAGTTTTCATAGTAGACATCTTAACCTTCTAATAATTAATATTTGTGCATGGATAGCCAGTTTCAGGCTAACTCAAGCTTTGCACCTTTGGTGCGGAGTATCCCACCGTCTTGACATCGTCTCAATGGCTAATACTATTTAACTGATTAATGCATGGATAAAATTTTATGGTCCGCCTTTTCTAATCATTAAATCACATCCTTATTTTTTCTTTCGCTGGAAAAGTTCAAAAAAACACAAAAACACATATATAACTTAAATAAGATGAGCGTTTTTATGTTCAACATAACGGTGAACCTTACCGCAGCGATGTTGATAACCTTAATGTTGAACATATTTTATGCACCTTATTTTGTTTATTGCGTCAAGCACTCTTTTTAAAAAGAGTGTTTTTGCTCAACCTTGCCATTCCGCAGAATGAGTAAGGTTTGTGCAAGTGACATCGTATTATTGGCTGATACTTTACGCTAAGTTACGCATCATTTTCTGCTAACCAAACACATCTATTCTCAAAATCACCGAACATCTTAGCAAGATATATGAGACTATTTTTACGTTTCATTCCAATAAGCTCTCCATTATATGTCTTTATAATCAAATTAGCATTAGCTTGCAGTTTATCAATCACATTTTCCAAATCGCATTTTTTAATTTGAACATTGCATATACAATCATCATAATGTTCCTTCATGTGGTCTTGGATTTCGTTGATAAATTTACTAATATCTTCCAAAGACTTACCTTCATTTATGTCTATTACCATTTTCATATTAATGCGTCCTCATAGTTTTGTATCAATCATTTCACTAATATCTGGAAACTCTATTGTAATCCTTTCTTCAACTCCCATCATATCTTTTGGATTGTCAATTCTTTTAGACTGCATCCATGACATCTTAGCAATCATAAAAGGAGAAGCCCAGTGCTTGTGAATACGCCATTGGTTTTTGAATCGATTATAGAAATTGATGATTCTCATAATTTATGCGTCCTTTGTTATTATCTGGTAAATACAAGCTTCTGATTTCCAATCGGTGAGTATCGAAAGCTTGACATCGTCTTATTGGATGCCATTATTTTCACTTACAGACCCCTCGTGAAGTAACTTCAATCTTCGGACTATCGTTGTCCGGTGTACCCCGTAGTAGTCTGCAATTTCCTGCGGAGTTTTGCCCTGATCGATGAGTGTCTTAAGCCCTAACACGTCATCGACAGGGATGTTTTTGTGTGGTCTCATTTACACTCCAAATTTATCTTTTACTTCCTGAAGCAATTCTTTTTTTTCTTCGTTTGTCAAAGATTCATCAGATTCAATATCGTTTTTTAATCTGAATCCTATACCCTTTATAAGAAGGGTTCCTGTAAATCCACATTCGTTAGGCATTTTTTTGTACTCCTATTTTTGTGTGGTCTCATTAAGTTCTCAACTATTTTCTTACTAGTGCTGGACTGTCACATCCGATATTCGAATATCTTACGATTCCGAGAGTATCTTCAACAATTCCTGTTGTATCCATGCCATCCTCTTCCATATCCTGCAAATATCCCTCAGATACGATTATTACTTTTGCGTGGATGAATGCAGGACAATTGAAAAAACATTTTCCCCCATGCAGTGGGCAGAAAGTTTTAGATGCCTGATCGTTGTCCATGCTTGCTGCAATTAATTTTGCATAATCTATTGGTAACATTTCGGTTTCCGTCATATTATTTTCCTCATTTTGTTGTAGTAATAATCTTACTACAATATACTATGTGTGTGCATTATATATATAGTTTTGCACAACAATTGATAAAAAATAAAAAGGGGTTGTTTTTAGTTGATTAGGCAGGTACAAGCCTCTGTCGTTAGCAAAGCGGTGGCAGAGGTACACCACCTTGACATCGTTAATTGGATGCTTGTGATTAACTTGGATCACGCATCCTTTTAGTTAGCCTAACTTCTTGTCCATCACCAGTCATTAGATATAAAGTGTGGAACTTTTGAAATAATCTCTTCTCAACAACTCTCCGTATTGCTGATTCTATATCAGATTCCATAAAATAATCAATTATTTCATCAAAACTGGTAGCAGAATGTCTATTTGCAACAATGTATACAGATTTTGCGAATTTGCATCCAAAATTAGCGTTAACAATTATAGGATTTGCATCATTGTCATAAGTTTCCAATTCCATTATTTAACCCTCCAACAAAACTCAGATATAATTCTTTTATTTTTTGTTTTAGTACAATGTTTATGTTCAATATCAAGACAAGATTTACCTGATGCTGCTTTACCAAATAAATCATATGTGCTTAAATCACCTAAGTATTCACATACCATAATACCATATATTACAACTCAATACAATTTAAACGTTGCGGTAAAAAAGAAAGTCATGCGTGTTTACGTCGTCAAGCACTCTACGTTAGCGAAGCGGTGTAGAGTGTTTTTGCTCGCTCTGACTGTCCGCAGACGTGTCAGAGATGTGCAAGTGACATCGTTTTAATGGCTACTTGGAAACACCGATTCATGCGTGGTTATAAATATTCATCTTCAATATTTATTGGTCTAACTGCATATTCTACAAAACAGCTCATAATTAACGAATATATTACAAGTATTATCCAAAATCCCCACGTTTTTATAGAATAATTCATAAACTCATTAATTAACAATCCAATAATATATCCAACAACGCCGGCCATTATTATAAGTTTTGTTTTATCGTTCATTTTATACATCCTTCTTTATTAATATATTTTCTATCGTTTTCCCAAACGTATTCTTAGTTCATTTTGAACATTTCTTAATTCTTTGATTTACATCTTGACATTTTCAATCCACCTAGAACAATACTTTCTAGCAGAGTATTTTGTACAAGTTTTTCGCAATCCACAGTTATAACATGTTTTATCTTTCATATTTCATGCGTCCTTCGTTGTTTATCTCGTCAAGCACTCTACGTTAGCAAAGCGGTGTAGAGTGTTTTTGCTCGCTCTGGCCGTCCGCAGACGAGTCAGAGATGTGCTAGTGACCTTAATATTGGCTGCTTGTTGTTAACTGTCAGATCCCTCATAGTACCAAAGACTTGATACAATGTTTTGACAATCTTTCACAATCTGTCTCTGCATTTATCCCATTCAATGCACAAAATATATACTTTCCATCAAGAAATTCTGCTGGAAATATATATTGGTCACAGTCACAATATGGTATTCCATCAACGTCATTATGTAAGCAACATCTTCTATGTGCAAAAAGCATTTTATTACTAGGTGGGACTGGTGCAATCAAAACATCGGATACAATTTCTTTTCCACACCAATGACATATTTTTTCATCACTCAATTTATCACTTCCTTTGTTGTTTAAATTATTCAGGGGTCTTTTTATTGTCTAATGCGTCAAGCCACTGCATTTTAGCGAAGCGCAATGCAGGGTTGTAATGTCGTGTCGCAACATGGCTGCGCTGACTTTCTATTGGCTGCTCATGGATTAGAAGCAGACCCATCAATATTATATTCAACTCCATACATCTTCTAAAATTTTAAACGTTTCAGCATCAACAACATGATACCAATCATGGTCTTTATCTTTCTTTTTTTTTATAGCCATTGCAACCGCTTCTTCTACACTATCAAATACATCAATAAAATCAAAAAATCCACCACTCGGATAATAATCCGATCCAGAAAACAATAAATATTTCTTAGTCATTCAATACATCTCCTTTTGTTTAACTTATTTTATGGGTCATCCGTCGTCAAGCACTCCACGTTAGCAAAGTGGCGTGGAGTGTTTTTGCTCGCTATGGCCGTCCACAGACGTGTCAGAGATGCGCAAGTGACATCGTCTTATTGGATGTTGCATGTTTAACCGGTGAATGCATCCAGAGTATTGTTAATTCTCCTTTCAACCGTTACAATAGTATCGTTATGCCACCCACCATGAGGAACTAATAAAATTTCAATAATCTCAAACCCATATTTTTTTCCAATGCCCCCAGAGTTCCAGCCACATGTTATAACTTTCCCACTTGGTTTTGTAATTCGTCCTATTTCAATTTTTAAATTACTCCAAAACGAAGCTTGGGTAGTTTTCATATTCACAGTCATATCTAATTTTTTATAACATTCGGATACTTGTCTTGGTGAATATGGTGGGTCAAACAGAATCGTGTCTATACTAAAATCATTTTTAATTTTTAAATATTCAAGAGCATCTAAGTGAAAATCGGTATCAAATTCATCATTGATATCATTTGTTTCCGTAGCATATTTATTAGAATTTGCAAACATATCTATCGAATATCCAGAGATGTGCTTACGTATTAAATCTCCAATTGGTTTAATTTCAAAAGTATTGCTATTTGGCATAGCCCAAACCCGGTTAATTTCCATAATTTATGCATCCTTTGTCATTTTTTGTTTAATACAAGCTTCCTCGATTCATCGGGGAGTATCCCCAACGACTTGACATCGTTAATCGGCTGCTTGTTCTTCACTGTCAGACCCCTCTATAATTTCAGTAAACGTTAAATTTATTTTATCATATCCATGGTCACCATTATACGCTCTAACAGCATCAGCAAGATGTGCATCACATACATGAGATTCTCTATCAGACCATGTAACTTTCCATTGTGCCTTCTTTTTTATTTTATTATCCATCCAACAATCATCACAAAGCGTGTCGTCTTTTAAAACTTTAAAAAACTCTTCTACATTACTTTCATCAAACATTGGAACTTCGTTGCTCATATTCAATCATATCCTTTATTTATCAGTTTTCAACCGTATCCATCTAACTTCTCTACCTGCAAATTTACGTCCAACGTACAGATAACCAGATTTTTCATTAACTATACCCTTTCCATTATCCTCAACTTCATCGTTATTAAAAACAAGATTTGGCATTATTAAAAACCTCATAAAAACAATATTTTTGAAGGGTGCTGTCGAATGCCTTATACAATGGTTTTCACCCTTCTAAGTACAATATCAAGCCCATTAGGGAGCATTCGACACCATTCTAATAACTTTTTGCAAGAGGTTACCAACAAAATAAATTTTGTGGCCTTAATGTTAATTCACCGAAGATTCAACAAAGCAGTTGAACCCAAACGCCTCTTGCAAAACACTATATGCAACGCACTTTATTTATAGTTTGCGGTGCAACATTAAAATGTAAATAAAAAAAGGGGTCATTCGGAAAGGATCAGGTAAACTCAAGCTTCCGTGCTTTAGATGGAGGTGTTCAGCTTGACATCATATCATAAGCAATCTTTGACATACTCATCTATCTTTTCACAAATGCATGTTTTAATAGCATCAGCAAAATCTAATCCAAAGTATATCTCATTGAATATTTTCATGCTTTCAGTATCCAGATTAATCATCAATCTGTTCTTATGTTCTTCGATTATCTTACTCATCAGTTCGTGGAATCCTTGGTTCTGATGCACTGAAAAAGACATGACGTAATCACAATCTTCATTCTTCATCCACGGTCGTTTAAATTTATTTCCGTCCATAATACTGTAGTAAACACATGAATAGTATATAAACATGTCCACACATTGCAACCGATGGACAGATATATATATGATGACGTTCTTCTAGTAATTGCGTTCAGAGACTTCGACCAGTGTTTGGTCTGTTTGTTCCATGAAAGCCTCCACAAAAAGACTGGGGCGCGGTCGCCCCCAGTCACAAATGAACATGTGGTGATTAGGATCTGACGGAGGTTTGTAATGGAAAACAGTAATACTCGCATGCGAAAGATATGTCCTGAATGTGGAAGTCTGCATGTATATCACAGAAAAAGTTCGAATGATTGGGTATGTAAAGTATGTGGGTGGACTGGTGACAATCCACGAAAGACCTCTACGAAGTGCTATAAGACAAACGATTGTAAAATAGATAAGATTATACGAGGAACATCAACCTCGTGATGTAAGACGCAAAAAACCTCCTGTGTTGCAACAGGATAGTATTTACCACTGTCCTGTTGCAAACAAACAAATGAAGTATCAACATGCCGTTGTAAAATATAGGAACCTGTTGTACCACCTACAACATAACCCGGGAAACACCGGGATTCCCGGTGAAACTCCGGGCAACGGCAACTAAAAACAAAGATGATCACAGGCTGGAATTAAAAACTGTATAGCATAATTCCTACCAACCCCCAACCCTCTCTACCAGCCTGTGATTAACTCTGCTGCAATTGGTATGATATCAGTCCGATTCTGATATGCAGCTTCCGCAGATAAAAATGCGGGGAATATTGAAAGCTACTGGTAATTGGTCCAGACCAAAAAACCAAATGTGCCTTCTCCCGTGGTCGGGAGCTTGATAGGAAATATAGAACACCTTGGGTGCGTGGAGGATTGTAGAACATCCGTAGAAGCGTGGACTAAATCAATGGCTCTGGTTGGTGTCCAGAGCAATATTCAAAACGGATATGGTAACTAAAATAATAGGATGATTATAAACATGCGTTGGCGTGAATTTGTAAGTTTTGAAGCAACAATAATGAAAATATAACTGCTGGACCTCTGGAGATCAAATCAAATAAACATAAACGAGTACTTGAGTTATGGAGTTCTCTAAAAACTCCAAATTTGCCATAATCGGATATTCAGGTTCGAATCCTGTATATGGCATGAAGGGATGCGACTTCATGGCAGTCTTAAATGTGGCAGTCACAAACGCATTGCTAGCACGGTGAAGTCTGAAAGGGTATTGGCACCAAACACCGAGAAAAAGTCGTTGTCAATTGGCTGCTCGGAAAGACGGGCACACAATGGTCATTAGTTCATTGGTAGAACACGAGGAAACTGATCAACCTCGATGGAAGGGCAGTTCAATTCTGCCTGTGACCATCGGATTACTAGTGTCCGATTGATGGACGTGGAAAGTCCCAAAAAACTTACCCTGCGGGCAACCAGTACCCGTGCAACAGGACAAATTTGCAATAAGCTGGTGACTGCTCGGAGAGACGGGTTCCAGCATTGAGGCACACGCTGAGCAAAGTATGTGGAAATTGATCAGACAGCACTACGGCGCTGAAACTGTCCCACGCTACCCATGTGGGCATGAAACATGATACGCAACATCGCCTGAACCAATGCTGGATTATATATAATAATGGAGTCGTGGCACATTGGAATGTGCATGTCAGGTATTCATGACGATGAAGTAGAGACTGATAACATTGGTCAGCTAAGTGTCAGTCAAATAATCCTGTAAGCAAGCAGACCTAATCAAAAATAGGCATGTTGGTTCGAATCCAACCGACTCCACATGATTAAGGAACCGTGGCATGATGGTATGTGCTGATATTCCAGACAATTAACGTTATAATGCACGATTGCAGCTAGCGCAGGTTCGAATCCTGTCGGTTCCATTAATTAAGGAGGCAAACATGAACAATAAACTTATAAAAGAACGAATCGAAAGATACTCCAAATGGAGAAAAGATCACAACTGGCCACAATTCGAACCTTCAAATGGAATCTGCTGGAGTTGCCATAGACATATATTTGAGAAATATGATGGCGCACAAGCTATTACAGGATGTCCATTCTGTCACAGGTCATACGTTGATTGATTTAAGTATTCGCAACTTGGTGTGAAACATGTCAAAGCGTCATTGGATGAAACAGTTCATAAAAGACATTGGTTTTACGGAAGATTCTAAATATATAAATACAATAGATAGTATAATAATCAGTAAAACAACTGGAACTATTTCAATCGATACTGGTATAATAATATCAAATCGTAAACTTAAAAACATGCATAAGATAGGAGTTCTGAGCACATGATACCAGGAATATCAAGACAAATAGGAGCATATGAATTTCTACCAACCGGTAAACGATATCCAACATTTGAAGCCATGAAAAAAAAGAACCCATGGCATTTTAACGATGACGAGAATGCGTTACCTAAACCAGCCATATACACACATGTATTGTTAACTAAAGAAGATGCCATTGCACTTGGATATGATATTACTGGATACTATGAGTAGACCATGAGACACGCGATCAGCATCATTGCAGTAACATTCTTCGTATGTACAATATTCTCTGGAATTTCACTTGCTAAATATAGTATTACTGAATTTAATGTAGAGGTGTGTGAAGAAGATGGGAGTATACAGATATTTTCATATTTTGATGGAGATACGCGTAGTGATGGCACCGTTGGTGTTATAATTTGTAATCCGGATGAAGATATAATTTACAAGGATTCTGATACTATCAAGTATCTGAATATAACAGATGTTCATAAAGTATACACTCATTTTTATACAGATGTAATAGTACCCGGAGAATACGATGTAATTTATATATTTGGTTCTGGTAACGAATCATATGTTATCATGGGAGGATTCTCAATACCAGATGATGTGGATGATGATAATATCGATCTGGTGTTTCCAATGACTTATGACCCTGGAGATACTAAATATAATGTGAAGCGGTATATAGCATTCAGTGTAGTTTGTATAATTGTTTTTGTGTATATTGCTATCACATCAATACAACGTACCGAAGTGACAGCAAGAGAGATGTCCACGTATCTTGGTGCTACGCTACGCACCATTAAACATAAGATGATGGCAATGGTACGTGACGGTAAGATAAACGGAGAGAAGAGAGAGAACAAATGATACTTTAATTTAAAGTAAGTACCATGCTAATACATAATTTGGAATGATAATCATGAGAATGACAGATAAACAGATAGGAGATATGATAATCAAATTAGAGAATGAAATTGATATTATTCGGAGTACCGAATGGACGAGTGATTTGGGAAAAGCAGAAGTACACGATCATCTCGTTGAAATAAATGCGTATAAGAAGGTGTTGAACGATGGGTGAAGACGATGAGTATCGTTGGTTATGTCATAAGTCCAGAGATAGAACTGGATACGCACACCGATGCTTAGAAAAAGAATGCGGGAACTTCAGTGTTGAACATGACTGTTGTTCTGATAAAGTCGCTGCTATGGCATTAGATAAGATTGCAGGTTGTTTATCACAGTTGCTTGATGAGATTAAAAAATGATTGGAATTGTTACTTGGATTATGATTTATATTATAGCACTTGCTATTGGTATATGTATTGGAATTGATGATAAGAAACATCGGAGCATATGCAAATTATGAAATCTATAAAAACACAAATTCTTGAATTACTATATCCTGAAAACGTTCCTGTTGGACGTGTTGAACATGTAGCAATTAACGTGATACCCTTGGTAGATAAACTCATCCGGCAGGCTGAACTCGAACCTGCCGAGAACAAGGTACAATTACCACAGGTGGTTAGAGCACCTCCACATGTTCCTGGTAATATACAGAACGTGATTGATAAATCAGGAGAATCGGCTGATATAGTAAATCCTGTTGAGAATAAACAGATATTCTATGATGAAGAACCAGAAATCACAATTACAAAAACAACATTCAATAGAACGGAAGTCGATAAATTAAAATTCAATTTCATCCAATTATCACCAGTACCGGAGGAGACAGACGAATGGACTAAAACAACGCTAAAAGACGTTAAATATTCAAAGTCACCTGATGGATCAGAATTTATAATACGTGGAAAGAACAATTCCAGGATACCTACGACATGGGATTATCTCAACGATTTCTTTAATTCGCTTCCGGATGTTGTACGTATTAGTAACATAGAAAATCTAGGTAAACACAAAGCCGTTACACTATGTGAGTTTTATAAACAACATCCTAATTTTGATTGTGATATTGAAAAGTATGGGTATTCTAATTATATTGTAAAAAAAGAAGTTACTGTTAATAATATAACAACTACAGAAAGCAGAGCTTGGGAAGCTGAACGTAATCGCTATGGAATAGAAGTTGAAGATTAGTAATATTAAAGCATGTATTAATGCTATCTTTTTTTTATTTTTTAATTATATAGAAGCCTCCATGCTTTAGCTGGAGGCGTATGTCACATCGTTTAATTGGCTGATACTAATGAACTAGGTTATGCATGGATGAAATATAAAAATACGCGGTTATCATTTAGTGTTTTTGATTTTATGAAGTTCTTTAATCAATTCATGATTTATGACATAAATACCAAAGAATGCACCAAACATAAACGTGGATACAAAAATAAAAAGTAATAATCCAGTTTCAATCTCAATCATATTATCCTTTACGATATTGTTCAAATCCAGATTTCAGTACCTTTCTCACAGTATACGTTTTCATTCCTGGAGTTTTAGCTTTTCCTTTATACTTTATAGAAGATATAACATGTTTATATCCATATTTCGCTTCTTTATTCAATCTTCGAGCACTTTCAATCGCCTTTGTTTTACTTTCTGCTATTATATAACCCATGATTAATCACACTTCCATATTAAGTTTAATTCAATAAATAATTAATGCATGTTTTTATTCATATTCCAATGGTAATTTTGGAAGAGCATCGCAAAAATGATTTTCTAACATGGAATGTCTATGTGCATTTTCAGGATTATTGAACTCCGCTCCACAATAACGACATCTGTATTTTTCTATTTTAAGTAAATTTTTGCTCATCACATGCATTCTCCTTTGTTTATTGCGTCAAGCACTCTACGTTAGCGAAGCGGTGTAGAGTGTTTTTGCTCTCCTTAGCCGCTCCGCAGAGCGAGTTAAGGTTGCGCAAGTGACATTAGTATTTAATGTTGCACTTGTGAACTGAGTTATGCATGTATAATATTTTTGCGAATTATCACAATCTCCGTCCAACATCTACAACATATTGTTTCTTAGGTTTTTTAACGACGTTTGTTTTTTTTATATTGTTATAATATATTTCAGCTTCTTTCTTTGATGTGAATGTAAATTCAGTCATTTTTATCACCTTTTCTAAGTTTAACTATTCTTATTTTAGTTACTATGATTAATCACACTTTCATATTACGTTTCATTCGATAAATAATTAATGCATGGTTACGTCGTCAAGCACTCCACGTTAGCGAAGCGTTGTAGAGTGTTTTTGCTCATGCTTGGCTCTGAAAGAAGTCAAGTATGTGCAAGTGACATCGTCTTATTGGATGTTGCATTAATCAAACATGAAACCTGAACCAAGTTTAGCTGTCAAAATGATTCCATCCCCTGTAAAATTTTCATCAATAGAATTGTTAACACACCATTCTTGGAGAGCAATAATATTTTCATCATTCAATTCATCTGGATATTTACACAAATCATTAGGTGGTTCATTTCCCCCACACAAAGCTTTAATAATTGCAATATACATTTTATCTTTTTTATTTTTATAATCTCTAATACAATTATATTTCAACTTATCACTTCCTTTGTTATTTAACTTATTAATGGGTCATACATCGTCAAGCACTCTACGTTAGCGAAGCGTTGTAGAGTGTTTTTGCTCATGCTTGGCTCTGAAAGAAGTCAAGTATGCGCAAGTGACATCGTGTTATTGGCTGCTTGTGATGAACTTGCAGACCCCTCAAGAATGTAACACCGATGATTACCGTGATGATTCTATCAACATCACTGCTTTTGTATAACTAAATCTTTGTTTACATGGATATGAACCATGAAACGTACTTGCCCAATTAGTATCGTTTTTAAGATTTGAATTAATTGGTTCAGTATAAACAATTGCATCCATTGGATATTCTTCCAATATTTCAATCATTTTTCCAACCGTAAGCGGTTTTGTTGTATCAAACACGTTTGGAAGTTTGTTCCCGTCAAAGTCTTTGTCTTTCATTGTCATCATCTCCTTTTCGGTTCCCCCTCTTCGTGGGGTCATACGTCGTCAAGCCACTGCATTTTAACGAAGTGGAATGCAGGGTTGTAATGTCGTGTCGCAACACGGCTGAGCTGACATCGTTTTAATGGATGCTACGAAATACTAAGTTATGCATGGTATTTATTTTCTATGTTCATCAAACAATTTTCGATATGCATTTATTTCATCCACTTTATCACGAATATAAAATTTAAAATCTTTATAAAATTTCCCATGCAAAAACCACATGTACATAATATCAGTGTATAAACACCAATAACAGACTCTTCTTTTACATAATGATGTTCTGCAACCACTTCTAAATCCATAGATGTGCCCGAGTTCGTGAAATTCAGTTGCAAGAAATTCTGAGATAAACTCTTCAAATTCATATTCAGGATTGAAATGGTCCGCAATTTTATTAATGAAAATAACGTATCTATCAGGTTTCTTATACCACCTACCGATACATGTTCTACCATTCACAGATACGTTCATTATATCACTTTCCTATGCATGTTTATTAATTATCATGTTAGTACAAGCTTCCGATTTCCAATCGGTGAGTATCAGAAGCTTGACTTAGTATTGGCTGCCCTCAAAACACTTAGTTACGCATCAGTTTGGTCAGAATCAACTAAAATCAAGCTCATTCATAATAATTTCAAATGCTTTTTTATATCCTTCCAAACCGTCCATATTAACAAGTCCAGTGTTACCACAGTTCATACAAGAATGTGGGATAGTTCCTCCAAATCCAACTACACATGACATTTGTTCATTTTCTTCGTTATATTTTCCATACGGTTTTACTGCTCCAATGTTTCCACATTTTAAACATCTGACATTCTTGTTTATTGTATACAGTTTTATTTTTTCACTCATATTATGCGTCCTCTTGTTATCTTATTGTTGATACATGCTTCCTTTGCTTTAGCTGGGAGTAATCAAGTTGACTTAGTATTGGCTGGCACTGGTGAACTAAGTTATGCATGGTTATCTTCCACTTCCTTCTAAACCGATTGGGTCTGGATATTTTTCAGCATCGTTTTTCATGAAATTACCAAAATGTCTAGTTGCAAGCATCATACAGACATTTGCAACATCAATTAGTTCTCGACGTTTTGACATGTGAGATTCAGCATCATAATATTCATGAAGCTCTTCAAGTAATTTGTTCTCTAAAAAATTCATATCACATGTTACCCAAGAATCTCCCTTTTTGTCTTGGTTCTGGTCAAGTTTCAGTTTCATCTCTTTTATAAATTGTTCAAACGCTTCATCAGTTTTTGTTTTCATATTCAACTTCTCCTACCATATCTTCTCATTGTCCTTTATTGTTTATCTTATCGTGGGGTCATCCGTCGTCAAGCCACCGTGCTTTAGCTGAAGGTATTTAGCTCCATACCTTCTTTAACCCCTCCGAATGCCTCCGCTCTTCATCTTCACCAAGCGTTTCAATTATTTCCTCGAGATCCTTTATCTTTTCTGGATAGTCAACCATTGCAAATTGAATAAGCGAGGCAACAGTATCTTCCTGATTTTTAAATCCACACGCAGCTTTATGTTGTGCAATAAGTCCGTGTATTTCTGGGTCCAAATGTTTTATATGAAGTCTCATATCAATACCTCTATAATAACAATGCTTAGTATTGTTAGTGTATTATTTATAGTTAACGGTACGACATCAAA
>Ga0265297_10002154_pt1 | contig 41551 bp, 51 predicted proteins | sample Munlanlwell13791_FD_192502 | JGI IMG/M metagenome (GOLD analysis project Ga0265297, IMG submission 192502) | Leachate microbial communities from a municipal landfill in Southern Ontario, Canada - Leachate well 137-91 | ecosystem: Engineered > Solid waste > Landfill > Unclassified | place... | reverse complement strand
CACTCGCGTCACTCGCGTCACTCTCGGCACTCGCGGCGGCGGACAACTCCTCCGCCGTCGCCTCCCCACGCAGGTAGCGCTCCGTCACCTCCAGCGCCGCCCGGCTCCTCGGGTCGGTCATCAGGTGCTCCACGCTACGGGCGCACCGCAGCGAGAACGCCCTCTGCGTCAGTGCATCCTGCCATCCAACCTCACGCAGCAGCCAGAGCATCCAGTATGACCTCTGGCACTCGGCCCACATCCCCCTAAGGTCGCGGTCGCCGAGCCAGTCTAGTCCATCCTGGCAGGCCCGGTGCGCGATGGCGAACTCCCGTAAGGTCATCTCTCGTCACTCTCCCTTGCCGCTCGTGGCGGCGTGTTCGCGCAGGTAGTCTGCGCACGTCTCGGCGCTCACCGTCCCGCATCCCCGATCCGCCCCGCCTGCCCCACTATCGCCCAGGCCACGTTCCGCTTCGTCCCCGGACCCGTCCAACAACCACCGGCGCACCTCGGCACCCACACGTCGAAGTTCGCCGACTCCCCGGCCAGCGTGTACCCGCCCCCGACGCGCACCGCCCCTCCCCGGTCGCAGACCTTCAGCAGCCCGTCAGTCGCCAGCCAGATCACTGAGTGCATGGGGATGTTGCGGGAGGCGCTGACGACACCCCGGCGCACAGGGCTCCCGTCAGCACAGGTCAGCCCCGAGCAATGCGGACAGTAGGTGGTGCGCTTGGCCTCCCCCTGGACGGTCATGCCGGTGGCGAGAACGGTGCGATAGATGTGGGCTTTCCAGTCGGGCAACGGCCCGAAGTCTCCGGCGAGGGCCTTGGTCGCGGCCCGCTGCAGGGGGTCGGGTGGCAGGTCGGCGGCTGTTGCTGGTGCGAGCGTTGCGGCGGCGAGGGCTACGGCGAGTGCTATGATCCGGTGCATGTCAACTCCTCCAGTTGGGCGAGCAGTCTGCGCCCGATGAACTCCGTGTACGCGGGCGGAATGGCCTGCGACAACTCCGCCTGCGTCATCCAGTCAATGCCCATCGCAGCACACCGTTCGGAGGCCGAGGATAGCGGTGTCGCGTCTCTGCTGGAATAGCCGCCGCTGTGGCCGTAGACCCCCACAGTCCCCGGCTTGTGGTTACAGGGCGACACCAACCCCACCGTAAAACTCGTCTCAAAGAGCCTCTGCCGTCGCAACTGTCGCCCATTCGCATTGAGCCCAAACATCGTGCCACACAGGACGGTCGGATTGACCAGCGGCGCACCCGGCACGTTCTCAATCACCCACGGCTTGCCGGTTGCTACCAGACGTTCCCGCGTCGGCTCCACCAAATCCGCGTGTTTCCCCACGTTGGGCATCGTCCGCAGGGCCGTGAACGCCTGACACGGCGGGCTCGCGTGGATCGCGTCGAAGTAGCGGCCCATCTGCGCCACATACTCCAGTGCGTCGGCCTGCACGAACGCGAACGGGTAGTGCGGCTGCGGCCGGTTGTCCACTCCTACCACGTAAAACCCGGCGCGCCAGTAGCCCATAGCGGCACCACCGGCACCACAGAACAGGTCAAGCAGGACTGGTCGGCACATGAACAGCTCCATGTCTCTGGGAGGCCACTGCGCCGGTCGCGGGGAAACCACGGGGGCAGGGCCTCGGCTCTGTCTGCGCGTCGGGCGCGGCGGGGACCATCGGCGTGGTGCTCCCGTTCGCGTCGAGGCGGGTGCCGCAGGTGGGGCAGAAGTTCAGGCCATCAATCCCTGCCCAACGCGCAAGTCCATTCGTCCCGAAACAACACCAGTCGTTGTGTTCATCTGACCATATATGGCACTTCGTCTGCTCGGTCATGCGTTACTCCTCCTTCGCGGGCTTCCCGGCCTGCGCCGGGATCATCGCCCTGACTACGTTCCGCTCCCCCGGCCCCAGCAGCCCCAGCCGCTGCCCCCGCGCCAGGCACCGCTGCATCGTCGCCTCCGTCCGCCGGAAGCGCCCGCCGCCCCAATCTCTGGGATTTTTGGGGTAGAACACGTACTCGCACAGCCCCCGCCCCCGATACCCACGCACGTACCCACCCATCATCTCCTCGCAGTGCCACGTCACGTTCTTCCTCGGGTCCATGACCAACGGGTAGTGCTTGACATCCATCGGCCCGGCACACGCCCCCGGCGCCGTCGCATAGCAGCGCAGCCCGAAGTCAGCCGCCCCATACACGAGGCTGTACCAGTACGCCGCACCGTAGCCGCGCGCGGGCTTGCCCTTCGCCACGGCCGCCCGCTCCAGGCGCTCGTGCTCGGCAATCAGGTGCCCCACGTAGGGCAGGAAGTCGTGCCGGTCGCCGTAGTGGTATAGGCGGCCGACGACGTAGGCGGCCTTGTCGTAGCGCACCACGAACAACTTCATGCGCTGCTGCTTGGTGTCAGTCAGCGGCCCGGCGTGGGCGGCGGCGCAACCCAGGGCCACCGCCAGCACCAGCCCCGCCAGCATCAGCAGGCAGTCCACGTTCGGCAGGCAGTCCTTGCTCATCGCGGCACCTCCGTCTCCGGCGCGGCCAGCCCGAGCCGGGCCAGAAGACCGCGCTCCTCCTCGTCGGCTTCGGACCACAGGACACACGTACGTTCCGCCAGCCTCCGCACCATCTCGCGCAGGACCACTTCGTCCACCGCCACCTGCCCCGGCTGGAGGGTGCGGCCCTGCGACGCCCGGCGCTCGCGGAGTTCCGCCAGCGCCAGCCACATGGTCTGCTTGTTGTCCACGGACATCCCGCTATCGCCGACCGCGCCCTCCAGCGCACTGATCATCGTATCCGTCAGGTAGTTGGTCACGTCAGCCACACTGCGCCTCCTCTCCCGTTGTCACGACTCTACACTACGGCGCCATCCCCAGCTTCGGCTTGCTCGGCGGCTTGCCCTTGGCAGGTGCCTTCTTCGGCGCCGGCGCCACGTCCGTCTCCGTCTTCCCCTCGGCATCATCCAGATCTAGCGTCCCGGCCTCCTGCGGCGCCTTCTTCCCCTTCACGGCCGCCTCAATCACCTGCAGCGACTTGTTGAACGGGCCCCGCCGACGGTAGACCGCGGCGTAGAACTCAGGCGCGTCACCGGGCGACTTCCGGGGCTTGCCGTTGCGCATCTCGCACTTGGCGAGCAGCCAGTCCACCGACCCGATCTTGTCCTCGTCGTTCATGCGCTCCCAGGCGTTGCCCTGCAGGATGAGCCGGAAGTGCCAGTGTTCGACCTCCAGGTCCACCTTGTTCGCCACCTCGATGCGCCCCCACTTGGCCCAGTCCTGCACACGCGGCTCCAGCACCCTCTCGGTTGACACGTCCTCGCGCACCTCGATGCCGAACCAGAAGCGCGCGCCCTCGCTCTTCAGCAGCCCGTGGAACTCGGGGATCAACTCCTCGGCGATGGCCTTGATCTCGTCGGACTCGTACACGCTTACCTTGACTTTGGCCTTCCTCGGTCGTGCCATGTCTGCCCCTCTACTTTCGGTTTCCCCCTGCCTCAGCGATTGCTCAACTGCAGCAGATGCTGCACAACAACCCAGCACTCGATCAACCTTCCCTGCCTGTCCATGTGCATCCCGCAATTCGGTACTTCCTCCGCCATGGGACAATCCACGCCAAAGAACTCAGCCGGGCAAGTCCGCATGAGTTCATCTCTCCGAGCCTCGGCAGATGTCACTCGTTCCCCGGCCATTCGTTCGTCACACTCATCTGCGTTTGTTGGCTCTGCATCTGATCGTACTCATCCGCTTCCCACAGCCGCCCGGTGTTCCAGTCGCCTTTCAGAGTCGTCTGAGCCATCACCGGCCAACCACGCGCCTTGTCGTTCACCAGCCGCATGATGTTGCTCTGGACGGCATCCTCGCGCTTGGATCCCGGCACCCCACGATCCACCGCCCAGCACAGATACGATTTCTTGCGCAGGTCCCCCGACCATTGTGTCTCGAAGTTTCCCTCTTTGGTCATCGTCGTCTGGCTGAGCAGCATGATCGGCACCTGCAATTTCTCGCCCAAGTCCCGAAAGCGTTGCGCGACTTGGCTGACCTCCTCCGAGCGGTTCCGTCCGCGTGGCACCTCCACCTCATGTGCGTGGTCGATCACGACACCCGCCAGCGGCTGATTCTCGGCAAGGTTGCAGATCCGACGTTCAATCTCGCGGATGTCTTTCGTGTCGTCCCAACCCGTGATCGGCAGTTGCCAGAACTCGGCGTAGCCCCGCGCCATGCGATCCGCCATCTCCGAAGTCAAGTGCGCCTGGCTACCGGGTTCGCGCACCTCCCGCGGCAAGCCCCACTGATAGCCGAGGAACGAACTGACCAGTTGTTGCAGCGTGTCCTCCAACAGGAACACGACGGTCTCGGCCGGCGTGACGGACTTAGCCTCAGCCAGTGCCGTCGCGAAGATGCAGTGCTTCGCGAACAGCGTCTTGCCGTACCCGCTCTGCCCCTGGACCACGATCAGCGGGAACTGAGCGAAGCCGAGGAAGTGATTGTCCACCGTGCGGAAGCCGGTGCGCAGTCCGGTGACAACACGCGGGCGCAGGCGATAGTCCTCGAACTTGTCGATGAGGTTGCCAGCAATCTCCGACAGACTCCCCGGCGGAACTGCCATCGGCACCTTCGTCTCATGGCCAAGTGGGATCATGTTGACGCACTCACCCACCGCCTCAGCCATGTATTGCGCCGTATCGGGGTCTGGTTGGTTGACAACCTCCTCCGCAGGATGCACTTCGGGCGCCGCCCGCACTGGCTGTGGCTTCGCATTCTGCGCCGGCTGCGGCGACATCCGTGGATCGGCCTTGCCCTTCGACAGGCCACTGTCCATGGTGCGCTCCACTTGGCGCAGGCCGTCCGCGTTCACGAGACCATTAGCGTGACACGCCCCGATAAGCCCCTGCCGCACTTCAGCCTCATCAAGGGCCCCGCCTCCAATCAGTTGCCCCAGAGAGAACGCCGCCCGGTTGAGTTGGTCATTGCGCCCACCCTCCGTCGTCGCCGCCAGTTCAGCGATCTCTCTCCCGAGTGCCGACTTGCCGTAGTTGCGCTGGCGCTCTTCCGGCGTCTTCGGCGCCGCCAATGGTGCGTGCGTCTCCCCTTGGTTCGCTTCGCCCCCGCGCATCAGCGATAGCCCCCACGACGGCAACTCTGCGATCTCCACGTCTCCGATCATCAACTCGGGGTCCCACTGGTACACCTTGCCCGAGGGATGAACCGATGGTGGCAAGATGGAGTAGTGTTCCCCCGCCCGCACCTCCGGCCGCATCTCGCTGCCATTGAAGTGACCCAATCCGGCCGGCGCCAGGAAGTAGCGATGAAAGCCACGCGGCGTCCAGACGGTCGGTGTCGAAGGCAGGCCGGCCTGCAACTCAACCCACTTTTCCGTCTCGGTGGAATCGACATCCACACACACGAGCTGTGAACCCATCGGTGTCTCAGACCCTGAGTAGACCACCGCGACACCGACGTTGCCGTGGAACTCCTTCCACCAGGCGTTCCATTGCGCGTTGCCCGGCCGGCAGATCGTGAACTCCTCCCAGGAGACGATGGCTGGCTTCTTCTCGCGCGGGCGGATCGGGATGATGGAGAGGCCGAGGCTCAGGTAGAGCTTGATGGCTTCAACGAGGCTCATGCGGAGGGCCCCTTCGGATAGTTGGGGTGCCGGTCGTCACAGGACCAGTCCATGCCGAGTTCCAAGTCGTAGGTGCCGTTGCCTATCGCCCGCCTGATGTCCTTTTTCTGAAGCTCATCCATGTCGCGCTCATAGACCATGACGCCACGAGGATTGAGCATCCGTAGCTCGTCGGGCCTGTGAGACGATGTTGTGGCAACCATCCCGGGCGACCAGTCGGCGGCGCACTTCGCCACATATCGGGCATTGGAGACGCCAACGCCTCCGCCCTTCCTTGTCGCCGTCGCAGCCTTGGTCATGCCATATCTCCACCGCTGCGCACCATTGGCTTCGTCCTCGGCGATGAATTCATTGCGCACGTCGATGATCTCCTGAAGACGCGAGACTTCTCCTCCGAGGCTGATCTGTCCGGACTTGTTCTCCTGTGAAGCGATTTCCAGGTAGCCATCCAGCAGCGATACATCTATATCCGGTAGCCCGCTAACCAGTTCTTCTCGCCTTCGTGTGAGCGCTTCCTGCCGAAGCCGTTTGCGTTCGGCAGGAGAAATTGGTGTTACGTCGTTATGTCTTTCATCCTTGCAGTTGTCTTTCTCCTTACTGTCTTTCGGGGGTTGACGAGGCCCTGAGCCTGTTGGACTAATCGCGTCGTTCGGTACTGTAGGTACAGTGGCGTCACCACTGTCTGTGCAGTACTGGCGGTACTGTATGCGCAGTGCCGACACCACTGTTTTACCAGTGGTCAGCCCGAGTTGTTGCGCACCCCTTAAATCCGCCCTCCACCGGCGCCAGTCTGCATCGTCTCCCCAGTCTTCTATCTCTGGGTTCACTCCATACATCATGGGTATACCGCGCCGGATCGGGTCGGTCTGGAGTTTTAGGACGACGCCGAGGGAGACCAGATGGGCAAGCGCTTGCTCAACGCTTCGGGGAGTGTTCTGGACGGCCTTCGCCATCTCGGCCACGGTTAGCACTTCGAGGAGGGCCTGCTCGATGTCGATGGCCGTCTGCTTCCACCCGTAGGTGCGCCGGATGATGAAGCCAACGATGTCCTTTTCCAGACAGGTCATGGGAGCCGAGAAAACGGCTTCGAGCATGTAGTTGGGGTACTGGCAGAAGCCTGGTTTAGCCATGGTCTACGCCACCCTCGGAGCAAAGCAAGCCGGGCGCCGGCCGCCCCGAAGGGAGACCGACGCCCGGATGCGCAAAACCCCACCGATCAGCACACGGATCGGGTCAGGAACCGGGCGCACCTGGTGGGGTATCTGCTGAGGTTGGGTTGTCTGCTGACTGAGGTGCATACTTCGCCTTGATCCTGACCCGATCTGGCTGCATTCTACCGTGCGTCTGCGGCTACGTCAAGGGGGTTCTGCGGCTCAGTCGAACAGCGACGCCTGCCGCTGGTCCGCGATCGCCGGCGGCTCATCGTCCTGGTGGTTGCTCCCCGGGCACCCGCACTTCTCGCAGGTGGTGTCGGGCCCCGGCGGGTAGAAGAAGCCGTTGGGAAAGAGACGGAACTCGCACGAGCCCGCGTCGGTCTTCCGGCACATGTTGCAGGTTCCGCACTTCATGGCCCGCCTCCTGTTCGTTGTGCGCTCTCTTTTCGCCCCGAGCAAGGGGGTGGCCCCACATCCCGCCAGAAAACGCCCCTGCGCTTGTCCTTGGCGCACCAGGGTCTATCCCTGGCGCAGCCCCTCCCACCACGGCTTCTTCCGCCGCGGCCCCTCACCCATGATCTCCATGTGACCCACCACCAGCATCACCCCCGATGCCCCCGACGGCAACTCGTAGCTCTGCATCCGCGCCACGCACGTCACCATCAGCCCCTTCCGCAGCCGCGCCCTCCAGTGCGTCGCCCACCCCCCGAAAATCCGCACCTGCACCTCGGCCCGGTTGCGCTTGCTAATCCCGTCTGGCGTCCAGCAGGACAACACCACATCGAGACACTGCGCCTGCCCCTTCGCGCCGACCTTCTCCACCTCGCCGACCTCAACGACCTCGCCGGCGTAGAAGCCCATGTTCGCTGAGATCGCGAGCTGCATCTTCTGGACCGTCAGGCTTGTCACCCGGTACTCGCCGCGGACCTTCCCCTCGCGCTTGCTCGACCGGGCGACACCGATCACCGATACGGTGTCGCCCTCCACGAAGTCACGCCGGTACTCCTCCACCAAGTCGTCGGTCGCCATCAGCACGATCCGGTCCACGCGCTCGACGTGCTTGAAGGTCGAGGGCACATCGAGGTCAATGAGCATCCAGGGCTTGCCCCGGGAGTTGACCTGGGGCTGTCCCATGCGGCCGATGGTGCCGACGAGTACGAAGCGGTTCTGCATGACGCTACCCGCTCCCGCTCCGGCTCCCGCTCCCGCTCCGGCTCCGGCTCCAGCTCCGGCTCCGGCTCCAGCTCCAGCTCCAGCTCCCGCTCCGGCTCCAGCTCCAGCTCCCGCTCCCGCTCCGGCTCCCGCTCCCGCTCCGGCTCCAGCTCCGGCTCCCGCTCCCGCTCCAGCTCCGGCTCCGGGTGTATCCGGCCCGCATCACCGCGGCGTTCACTTCTGCACCCGCGGTAGCGGCGCCGGCAGTTCCAGCGCATCAATGACCGCGCCGCGCCCGATGATGACGCAGCCATCAGGGAACGGTTCGACCTCGCCAAAATCTCCGCTGACCAGAGCATCGCTGAAGCGCCCGGTGTCGGCGATCCACGCGGCGTCCTCCAGCACCAGCTCCTGCCGAGTCACTGCCACCAGCCGCCCGGTGTCAATCATCGTGACCGTGCGGATCAGGTAGTTTTTCCCGATCTCCCAGGCGCTGTCGTCGCGGCCCGTCGTCAGGTCACGTGGCATTGGAAGTGCCCCGAACAGCCCGCGCAGTTCCATCAGGTCCGCCACCGTCAGATCGTCAAACTTGCCCATCGTTGCTCATCTCCTTTTCTGTTGTGAATGCGCTGTTCACTACCCGCTCTTGGCTTCCGCCATCTTGGCCTTCGCCACCACCAGGATCATCGTGAAGATCTCCTCGCGATGCTCACTCTTCTGCACCTCCGCCCACGTCTTGTCCCCGTGGCCCGCCGCCTCCTTGAGCGCATCGCGGTTCGCGTCGCCCAACTCTCCCTTGTGTTCGCCAATCCACTTGCTGATGTCACCGGCCGTCCCCGTCGCGCACAGGGCCGCTTCCTCCTCGGTCAGGGCCAACGGGTCATCGTCACCGGCCACACCGGCGCCTTCCGCCTCGCCCGCGTCATCATCTTCCTCCTCCGGCAGGTCCAGCGCGTCCTCCGCCTCCCACAACTCCTGCTCGACCATGTACAGCTTCATCTGCTCGTTGGCGGGGCCGCCGGTCGGCCCGTACTGGAACCACGGCTGGTCCTCGGGAACGATCTCCAGGTCGGTCACGCCGTCCTCGTTGGCCGCGGCGGGTGCCGCTGGCGTATCACCATCCGGTTCGTCGCCCTCGGCTAGGTCCTCCAGGCGTTCGACGGTGCCCGTGGGGGCGCCTGAGGCGTCGAAGACGCCCTCGATGGTGTCAGGGCCCACTGGCTCCGTCGGCGGGGCCACAGGGGCCTTCTTGGCGCGCGCACGGGGCTTCGGCGGGGACGGGGTTGCCGGAGCCGCTGTGGGGACTTCCTCACCATCCACTTCGATCCTCACGAGCCGTGTCCCCTCCTCGCCGTCTGGTTGTTCCTCGTAGCCGAGTTCCTCGGGCAGGTAGGTCTTGTTGAGCACCTCGGGGGCGTATCGCCGCACCACGCGGGTCGTCGCCCGGGCGATCAGCATGTCCTCCGGGTTCTTCTGGTAGCCGCCATAGGCCATGGTCAGGCCGCCCTTGACCGCTTCCTCGATGTTGTAGGTCGCTGACCACTTCTGCCCGGGGTCCTCGCGGCGCCAGAGAATCGCGGTCACGTAGGATGGCGACTTGCCCTGCCCAGCCACGCTTCCCTGCTTGTTGAACAGCGAGAAGTCCACGATCTCTTTGCTGACTTCCAGGTCGTACTCGTAGCCGAACTGGTGGAGGCGTGCCCGCATGATCTCGGCCGAGATTGACATCGCTGTCCCCACCATGCGCAGGTGCCGTGACGCCGACGACGGGGAAAGTCCGAAGTCAAGGCCAGCGAGGATGATGGCGAAGATGTCCGCTGGCTCGCCGGGCTCGGTGAACCACTTCTCCGCCTTCGTTGCGGGGTCATACTTCTTGAACTTCTTGGCGAAGCCAGCGGACTTAGCCAGCTTCTCCGAGACCCACCAAAGCCGGTCCAGATAGTCCAGCTCCGGCAGCGGCGGGGCCACCTGGGGCGTCATCGCCTGGGTCGTCGCAGTACGCACCATCTGCGTCTCGGGCTTGTCTGTTGCCATGCTCTCAGTCTCCTTGATGTCCGTCTGCCGCGGCGGCGCTACGGCCGCCGGCTGCGGCTTGTTCGCTTTCGCTTCCGGCTTCGCCTGCGTCGTCTGCTCGGTCAGCGCCATCTTGAGCTGCGCCGCCCGGATGTGGCTGCACTGCGCCCCGTTGGCCGGGCAGTCGCACTCCCACAGCTTCCGCTGCACCAGCCAGCGCACCGTGTAGCGACCGTGCTCGCCGCGGACGAGCCACGTGGGGTAGCCGCGACCGTCGGCACGGGTGACGCCACCGGCCGCCACGATCTCGGCGGCCTTGGCTTCTACGGCGGGGGTGAAGGCTTTGGGCGTGGTAGCCATGGTGCGGTTAGGACGGCTTCCTCTTCAGCGCCCCGACGATGGCGGCGATGACGATGGCGAGGATGATGATGACGACCTCCACGATCAGCGTCATCATCACGCCGGCCCAGAAGGGTACAACGTGCCAGCCTTGCTCGATCATCTCAGTCTCCTGTTCGTCGGATTGGTGCGACCGGCTACGACTTCCCACGCACGATCTCGAACCGCACCGGACGCTCGGGCGGGTCATCCCGCACGAACGCCACCTTCTCGCCAGTGTCGCTGTCGTAGTAGCCATCGGCGCGCTTCTCCAGCAAACCCTTCGTGCCTGACTTCGACAGCGACCGCGGAGCCGCCACATCCACGTGGTCACTCTCCAGCGCCCACGCCAGCGCCCCAGCCTCATCCCAGACGATGTGGTCGCGCTCCTTGGTCCAACGCAGCTTCTCGACCGCAATCATGGGGAGCGTCTTCTCGTCGGGGTGGAAGTCCAGCATGTACTCGGAGAGAGCCGTCTCTGCGAAGGCCGTGGTGCGTTCCGCCTCCGTGGCGAACCGCTTCAGCCAGGTCTTCATCTGCGCGAGATTCAGGTCGTATGCCGCCTGCGCATCGGTCTGGGACTTCTCGGCCTTCAGCAGCTTGCGCAGCACCCACTCGGCCAGGGATCGCGCCTTTTCCGGGTCGCCCGCAGCCGCGTCTCGGATGTTCCAGTAGTGCCGCTGGCTCGTGGTTGTCTCTGCATCTTCATCAGCAAGCCAGAGCACGAGACTGCCATCCTCATCCACAAGTTGTGTCTCCTCGTCCATAAGGCCGAGGCGCTCCAACTCCGCCTCCAACTCCTCCAACCCGGCCCCGGCGTCGATGAACTGCTGGAGGTGCTCCTGCATTTTCTCGTTCGCTGCCATGTCAGTCTCCTTCGCTCATGGTGGTGTGTACCCTCTGCCCCCGCAGGATCGCCGTGTGCGTCCTGCCGCATCCGTGGCACGTCGCCCGCGTCAGCCCGTTGCCGGGGTACTGCACCTGCACGTCCTTCCCGCAGTCGCACCGCAGGGTCAGCTTCGCATTCGACGGCGCCGGCGTCCGCATGGGTCGACTCCTCTCTGAATACACATGCCGCGCTCTCGTGTCCTGGCATCGGCGGCGTAAAACACGCGGCGTAACAGCCATCCATCGAGAGCGCAGCAAAACTGCTGGCGGACAGTCCTCCTGTCTGGTGGGAGAGACTTGCCGGAGGCCCTTTTCACTTCCGGGGTTTGAACCGGGAGAGCCCTTGTGGGTTTTACTCCGCCCGGACGCTCCCTGCGGGTACTGCTGAGGCTCCTACCGCCTCGGGTCATACGCAGGGGTCTGTGCGTTCTCACCACTATCCGCCATGGTTGTGAAGGTTCATCGGGGGCCGGTCCACTCTCCCGAGAAAGCCACCGGCCCCCTTCTCTGGCCGCACCGCTGCGGCAGAGTCTCGTCAAGCATCGGGCCAGCCAAGCCGCCCACTACGGCTAAAGCCGCTTAGTCTACCCCTCGTAAGCCCGGAGATCAGCCCGGACAGGACGGCGGGGTTCCGGTCACTGGCCCTTCATCGCGGGTGTGGCTCGTCCTCCGTCGCGATGCGGAGGGGCCACCGGCCCGCAATCGTCTCAAGCTGCGCTACTCATCGCCCCCGGCACGTCTCGCACTCGCTACCCGCCATTCATGTGCTCGTAGTGGTATGCTTCGGCACTTCGCACCGGGCTCGGAAAGATGTCCGCCAACGTGACGAACCGTTCCCCCACACGAACCGACGTGAAAGAGAACCCGAACTTCGTACCAGTCCCACGATCAATCATCACGCGGTTGCCGTCGCACACCAGGTTCACGTCCGCAGGGATGTCCTCGCCAGCGATACGCCCATCGTGGGCCAGCGGCAGGTGCAATCGTCGCATCCGCACGAGCCAGCACCGCCGCCACCATTTCCGGTACTTCTTCACTTGCTGCCACCTTTCGCCCGGCACGTCTCGCACTCGCAGAACGGGTTCCCCTCGTTGTGTTCCACCTGCACCGCAGGCACCGGCACCCCCGGCTCTTGCCCCCACCCCTCGGCTTCCCGCCGCTCCGCCTCCGCCGCCCGCCGGTCCTCCCGCGCGATCCGCTCCCCCGCCACATGCTGCGTCTCACACCCGCCGAACATGTTCACTGCCGCCGCCCCCTGACGATGATGCTCAGTTCACACGCCACCACCAGGGCCAGCCCCACGCACACCAGCAGGATCACCAGATTGTTCGTCAGCGCCACTGGCGTCAGGGTTGTCAGCGTCTCGGGCATGGTCGTCTCCAATCTTAGTGGCAGCCGGGCCGGTCACGGCGCGAAGCCTGGGGGTACGCGCTACGGCCCGACTGCCTGGGATGGCCCGGTGTGGACTCTGCGGGGGCACACCGGGACAGCTATCAAGCTACGCTACTTGCCGTCCTTCGCGATCCCGGATGTCTGCCAGGAACACTTCTCGCGCATGTCCCGCAGCATCGCCACGAGCAAGCCGTTGGTCGTGCGCCGGTCGGCGTCGGCAAGCTCGTCGAGCCAGGCCATGATGTCCGCAGGCAACCTGAAGGTGCGCGATATTGTGTTGTCCTGTTGCTGTTCAACGTCTGGCATGTCGTTCACCATTTGCCTTTGGAATGTGACGCAGTATATCGCTTTTTGTGCGTTTGTCAATACCCTATTTTATCCGCGCGGCTAACACGCCGTAGACCCCCAGGACGCCACTTCTCCGCACAGGTGGGTCCTGCCCCCACCTTCGCCCGCCAAAGCCGCCCACGTGCCCCGCACTGCGCACCACGCGCACTCCAGCGTACTGCCGCATCCCACCACACACGAAAAAGCCCCGCCACCCTGGGGAGGGCAGCGGGGCAGGCGCCGAGTGAGCGCCGGTGGCATTGGCCCGCCTGGGGGAGGCCAATGGTACGTGTCCTTCCGCGTCAGAAGTGCGTCGTCAAGTAGGCCATCGGTGTCACTTCGTTGTCGAGGAACTTCGCGCCAATCCCGGCGCAGTCCACGGGCAGGCCTCCGATGATCGGAATGCCCTTGACCTCGGTGCTCAGGCCGGCCGCGCCGCCGATCAGGTTGCTGCTGCCATCGTAGAGGGCGCACCCGTCGGCCCACAGGGACCGCTCCGGCGCGAACTTGTAGACGTTGACGGACAGCCCCGTGCCGATGGAGTCGAGGTCAATCGTCTTCATGGCGGAGAAGCGTGCGGCGGTGAACCAGGGCGAGGGTGCGGGGGCGTCGGCTGGCAGTGCGGCGGAGGCCAGGGCCAGGACGGCGAGGACGGTCAGCGTAAGTCTCATCTGCATCATCTCCCTTTCCGGCGGGGGCTACCCACCATCCGGCTTGTCCGTCTCGGGCGGCGGGCAGGTCGTGCCTGCCGCCGTGTTGTGTAGACTCTTCGCCGCATCGTAAGAGGCCTTCGGCGTGAACAACGCAACCGCGATGGCCGCGACTGCGACCTCCCACGGAACGCCCTGCGCGACCATCTGCCAGCAGACGAGACCGGCGCTGATAACGGCGGCTCCTACGGCCTGCAGGTTCGCGGGCAGTTGTTTGCCGAACAGGCCGACCGCGCTCTTGATGATCTGCATGGCGGCGGCGGCAACCGGGCCTGCGGCTACGGCGAGGGCGGCTGCCATGATGATGTACTTGTCGAGGTCCTGAATGTTCATGGGTTCCTCCTTTCGTGCCGTTTGCGCCGCCATCGCCGCCACCGACAGGCCGGGCAGCGCGTCTCGATGTAGTGAACGTTGGTGCTTGCCCCCGCAATGCCTGGAGCATTCGGACTGGAGTCGTTTGGCTCCCACGACCAGCCTGCCAGGAGGAACTGCAACCGCTGTTCGCGCAGTCCGCCGAAGATCAGGATGCGGACGCCGCAGTCATCGCAGGCCCCGCGTTGGTGTTGCAGATAGTAGCGGAGAGAGTTCATTGCCACAACCTCGCCACGATGATCCCCGCCGCCCCGACCGCCAGCGCCATGAGCACAATCGCGCAACCCCACCTGTTCTTCGTCACCGCGACCCCCGCCTGCGCCGCGCACATCATCACGACGCCGACCGCGAGAAACCAGCCCGCCCGTCGCACCTTCCCCTGCGCCCCGTCGAGTAGGTTGCCCACGCGCTCGACCTCGCTGGCCCGCTCGTCCTCCGGCGGCACGCACTCCATCAGGCCATCGCCTCCGTGAGCGTGAGTTGCGCGGCGTCGGCACGTTCGTTCACGGCATTCGTCCAGTGCCGCACCCGCGCGTCCGCTATGGGGAAGTAGTCTTCCTCCAACTCTATCCCGATCCCGTTGCGGCCCGTCGCGGCACAGGCGCAGAGCGTCGTGCCGCTTCCGAGGAAGGGGTCGAGCACGACGGCACCGGGGCGCGTCAGGAACTCGATCAGGTAGGCGAAGAGGGTGACGGGCTTACAGGTCGGGTGCGGGTTGCGGGACATTTGCGCAAGCGTCTTTGACTTCTGGTCAAGGTCCTCAAACGAACGCGTTCCTTCCTCCCACTGCTTCAGGTTGTTACTGCCTCCAGATGGCTTTCGCTTCTCCTCCAACCCATCGCACCCCGCGTTCTTCTCCGCCCGTGACGGCTTCGCCACCTGCAGCAGCCCCGCCGCTGCTGCTTCCGCCCACCCGTCCTCCGTGTAGCCGTGCGCGGCGGCCCATGCGTCAACGTCGAAGTAGCGCGAGCCGCCGCCGAGGGCGTCTTCGGTGACGAGCAGGTTCGCGGGGAAGCGGCCTGCGGGGTTGGCGGTATAGCGGTCGCCAATCTCCCTGAACTTGGGGTCTCCCTGCCATTCATACTCGTTGGCTTGCCCCCCGCTGCGATTGCTCACAACCTCACGTTCCGTGTCACTCTCAAACGGCACCATGCAGGCCCCGCAGTTCACCCCGCCGACGCCACGGGCCGTACCACCAGCCCCCGCCCCCGAACAGGATCACCAGCACCACGATGATGAGAAGCGTTTCCAAGCTCATGTGCCCACCTACCGCCGAACCAGAATGACGATCACGAGTATCAGCGTCAAGGTCCCTATTGCGAGTCCTGTGTCCATGTCAGCCTCCGTGCGACTTGTACAGGATTGCCACCAACGCCACCGCCGGACCACACAGCCCGAGCACCATTCCCAGCACCTTCGTCTTCCAGTCCAGTTGCAGCACCCGGTCTTCGCGCTTCTCGTCCAGTGCCTTCTGGATCGCCTGCAACGTGCCGTAGTTGGTGCGCGTCGTCTCGGCAATCGCCGAAAGCGTCGCCACCTGTTGCGCCTGCACCATTTCGAGATTCTTCATCCGCTGAATCATCAGCGGATGGCCCTCCAAGGCGATGTGGTCATCGTAGTGTTGGCAGACCTGCCTGAGAGTGTCGCGGACCTCGCCGAGGATCACCTCAACCTTGATCCAGCCCTTCATCATCTCTTTGTGATCGTTGCAGAAGCCAACGGCGGGCGGCATTGTACCTTCCATGTCCCTGTACCCTTTGTGTTCGGTGTGAGGCGCGACCCCGCCAGTTCTCAGCCCTCGTCCGATGCGTCCCCGCCGCCCCCGTCAAGCATCTCGGCCAGCACGACCTCCGCCGGGATGCGCTCCTCCGGCACCCCCGCGAAGACCGCCTCCAACGCCCGCCGCGCCGCAGCCTCCCGCGCCTTCGCGGCGATCACGTCCCGATACTGCATCCATGCCCGCTCATGTGGCGTCACTGCTCGGCCTCCGGCCAGCCTGCCTGCACCCGCAACCCCCGCACCGCCTCGTCACCGCTAACCACGTGCCCCGCATACTCCGCCAGCCACTCCCGATGCTTCAACACAATCCACTGCCGCATCAGGTGCCAGTCGCCCTTCGTCCGCAGGCTGTCGTCACGATCCCGTCTCCAACAGTACACTTTCGGCGAACAGTGTACCGTCAAGCCCCGAGAAAGGCAAGCCACCAGCAGCTCCGCGTCCTCCGCCACCACCATGCTTTCGTCCAGCCAGACACCGTGCTCGATGCAGGCGTCGCGTCGCAGCGATGTCGCGCAGGCCCCACAACCCACACCGATCACTTGCTGTTTCGTTACGGGTCGTGCCAGGCTGTCCTGCTCCCACTCTGCCGGCGTCCGCCGCCACTTGCGCTTCTGCCCGTAGATCAGCGCCGCCCCGGTCTCCTGGAACTCATCCAACGTGTCCGCGATCCGGTACTCCGGCATCAGGTCGTCGGCGTCAAGGAAGATAATGACCTCGCCGCTCGCCTCCCGGATGGCGTGGTTGCGCGCCGCAGCCGCCCCCCGGTTGACTTTGTGCTGGAGACACGTGGTCGAGATCCCCAACCCCGACAAGTCCGCGAGACAGTCCCAGGTGCCGTCCGTGCTGGCGTCATCCACGATCACGATCTCATTCGGTCGGCGCGTCTGCCACTCACAGGAGCGCAGGGCCTCGGGCAGCGTCGTGGCGGCGTTGTAGGCGGGTACGATGACGGAGACGGTGCCCTTGATGGTGCGGCGGGTCTGAAGTTCCCACGGGTGCCAGGGGAGATAGGGCAGAAAGCCGCGGCGTGACCGCATGGCGGTAAGGGGCGGCGTCAGGGTGCGGGGGATGCGGAGCCTACTCATCATCATCCTCCCAGTCTCTGATCCCCGCACGCAGCCGCTGCACGAGATCATGGTCCCGATCGCGTTCCCGTCGGCGCGCCTTCGCCTTTGCAGTATCCTTTGCGCCACGACGCCCGTTGTCCGATCCGGTGTACTTCTCTGCCCTTGGTCCGTTCGGCACTCTACGCTACCTCCCTGAAGAACTCCGCCCACTGCAGCGCGATCTTCTCGATGTGGAACCCCTCCGCCGCCACCTTCCCCGCCTTCGCCATGGCCTTCCGCTGCTTCGCGTCCCCCAGTAGTTCCTCCAGCGCCGTCTCCCACTCCTCCGGCCCATAGCACAGCCGTCCCGTCACGCCATCCTCGATCACCACCCGGTAGCTCGGCACGTCACTCACCACCACCGGCAGGCCCGCGGCCATCATGTTGACCGCCTTGTTGGCGCATTTGCACCAGCACCACTCGTTCTGGAACAGCGGCGCGATGCCGAGGTCACACGTCGCCATTACTTCCAGCGCCCCGTCCACATTCCACTCGTGAAACATGGTGGGATACTTCTTCGCTGCGATCCGCGCCACGTTGTCCTGCTTGAAGCCGTCCCCGTGGTCCAGTCCCGACCGCTTCGACGTGCAGAAGTGGACTGTGAACTCGTGCCGCTGCGCCAGCGCCTCCAGCACCGGGTCCACCTCGCTGAAGTAGATGATGTTGTCGTGCATCCCCATCCAAAATATTTGTAACCCGGTGTGCTTCTTCCGCTTCACGGTCCAGTATTGCGGGCCCACCGCCTGCTCGATCATGCGGACGGTCGGGTGCAGCCGCTCCAGGTGCTGCCCGAGGCGCGGGGAGCCGGCCACGATGGCGTGGACCCGGTGCATCTTATTCCTGATCTTCTGCGGCACGCCAAATGCGTGATCCGCAAACACCATGTCGTTGCAGTCGAAGACCACGACCGGCGCCGCGGCCAGCGCCGCGTCGAAGTCGCGGAGGTTGTACTGGAGCACGATGATGTCGGTGGTCTCCCGGCCGTCCCAGGCGGCGGCGTCCCAGCCCTGCCGACGCAGTTCCTCGTAGACACGCATCCCACGTTCACGGGTGGTCGGCTCGCTTTCATCCTTCAATAGCCGCCAGCGCACCGTCGGCGTAGTCATGCTGTATCACCTTTCTGTCGCTCGATGATCTCCCGCGCCTGCTGCGCGAACGCCGCCGGCGCGATGTAGTAGGCCAGCAACGCCTCGATATTCTCCCGAGGCGACAACCCCTCCAGTACGAATCCCGGCTCTCCCAGGAACTGCACCGGCACCTCGTGCATCCACGCCTCTACGCCCACCTGGGAATTGATGGTCACGACCTCGGACACCTGTTCCAGCAGCGGATGTGTGGCGAAGTCCACCAGCACGAAGCCCAACTCCACGCACTTCGCTGCCAGCCGGGCAGGGTCCGTGAACCAGTCGGAGGGGTGCTTCTTCACCACCACCTGCTCGTCGGCCTTGCGGTGAACGTCCACCCAATCGAGCAGCTTGTCGTTCGTGTTGACGTGGCCGGCGCGGAAGACCATGTTGGTGTCGTAGGGCATCTGCAGGGGCACGAACACCGTTGGCCTGTCGCGGATCACCTCGGCGACCTGCCCCGGCGTCGTCAGTCGTTGTGGCTCGATGGCCTGACAGGTCGCCAGGGAAAGCCAGTCCCGGTACTCATCATCTTCCATTGGCGAACGGGCAAACAAGGATAGGTCGCTGCGCCCCATGCTCAACCCTGTCCCGTCTACAATCAGCATCCCGGGGAACGTCGCGCGCTCGACGAAGATCACGGGCAAGCCGCACTCGCGAGCCCACTGCTTCGCCACCTCGTTATACCAGCACCACTCGCTCCAAAGCGCGATGCCATCGTATTCGGAACCGAGACTCTGAAGCATGATGACCAATGCCTCAACCATCTCCTCGATCTGCGGCGCATACCAGAAGAACTTGTGCAGCATCGGCAGGTCGAGTTCGCTACAGGCACGTTCGTACTGTAGGTACGGCAGGTCGGAGATCATTCTGCCCTGTGGCCGTGGCTGCGGCCAGCGATCCCGCAATGCAAGGTCGTGGCTCCACGAAGCCCAGTCCATCAACTCACGCATCGCGTCCTCACGGATGGTGACGCAGTGCCATTCGATGCCAGGATTGTGCCGGGCGATGTGCCGGAACCGGACTGCGGCGCCGCTGTCGGCGGCGATAGCCAGAAGTCTCACGATAGTCCTTTCTTCACGATGTAGAGGCTATACCCCGCTGCCGCCTCCGTGGAATGGGTGCGGTACTGAATGTCGCAGTTCGAGAACGACGGCACCTCGTCGCCCGGCTTCTGGTAGAACCGGATCATCTCCAAGTCCAGCTTGCCCATGAACTCGTCCCACTGCGCCACGGAATAGTCCCGTGCGTGGTGCCAGGGGTTCTCACCGCAATGCACCGGGAGCGACACCAGCAGCGTCCCGTAGGGCATCGTCAGGCTGAGTAGCTTCGCCATCCCCGCGTCCATGTCGTCAAGGTGTTCCAGCGCCTCGAAGCAGACTACGGTGTCGAAGAGAGGGCGAACGGACAGGTCCTCGATGCGGCACTCTTGAAACGTCACATTGCCCCGGTTGTACGCCTGTGCCGCCATGATCGCCTCGGGGGAACAGTCCACCCCCAGCACCTCCAGCCCCACCTGCCCCAGCAAGTCCGACCCGTAGCCGATGCCACAGCAGGCGTCGAGTACGCGCCGCCCCACGCAGTGCTTCAAGGCCCATACGTACCGCGTCAGGTGCAGTTGTACGGACCCGATCTGGTCGCTGAACGCCATCCGTTCTCCGCCCATGGCCATCACCTCGCCCTCACTGTGATGTGAAGTTCCTTGCGCACGTTCCAAAGCAGCACCATCGCGTCATCCGCCGTGATCCCCGGCAGGTACTTGCGCGCCAGCGCCAGTGCCTTCTCGTCTACGACGCTCCGCAGGTTGACAATTTCCATCCACGGCTTTGCGAAGTTCTCCCACCAGTAAGTGCTCCACGGCTGGCAGTGGGTGGGGATGTGAAAGCTGTCGTGGTGTACGTCGGGCACGACGAAGTACAGCATGGCACCGGGTTGACAAATGCGCGACAACTCCCCCAGGACCACATCAACTTTCACGAGGTGCTCTAGCACGTGGCGCATGTGGACTTCGTTCACAGAGTCATCTGCCAAAGGAATGCCCTGCTCGATGTCGCACACCAAGTCGGCGCCGACATCCAGCCTGCGGTCTATCCCGAAACAACCGGACACAGGGTTCTTCCCACAGCCAATGTCGAGTTTCACCCGGCGGCCTCGGCCCCGACGATGACACGAGTCATCATTCTCATCGCTCCATCCACCAAATTGATTCGCGTACCTGAACTCTCCAGGGGTGGTCTGCCAGGAAGATCATCAACGCATCGGTGATCTCTCCCTTGCTGCTGGCGTCGTAGTCGTGGCCGCACACAATCGCCGGGCTGTTCCAGACCTCCGGCCGAATGCTCCGCAGGTCAGACAGCACACCCTCGCAGGTGTGGTCGCCATCAATGAAGAGCAGGCTCATCTCCGGCAGCAGTGGTAGGATCTCGTGCGAGAGGCCAAGTATCGGCGTCACTCGGTCCAGCAGTCCCGTCTCGGTGAGATTTTGGTAGAGCTTCATCATGGAGTCTGATCCCATCAGTGGCTGTGGCCGCCACTGGTGCGGATCAATCCCCAACACAGTCAGCCAGCCATGCTGCCGTGCGGCCAGGGCCAGTACCATAGTCGAGCAGCCGAAGCGTGACCCGACTTCCACGAAAGGCGCCGGCGTCATCCCGGCTGTCGTGAACGCCTTGACTGCCTCGGACGCAAGGCCATACAATATCGTTGCCTCTCCATCGCGCAGATAGCTGACCTCGTTGATGATGCTCAACTGCTCGTCGAGTGTCCGGGCATTGCGGAATGCCTCACCTCGGATGTCACGCGGATCCTGTGAGGATATCACCGTCTGGCTCATCTCCCTGTCCTTTCTCAGTCGTTTCTTTGCCCGCCATCACCTTGTCCACGATCTCCAGCCACTGCGCCTGCTGCTTCTCCCACGTTCGCGCCTGAGCGATCCGTAGCCCGTTTCGGCTCAACTTCTCCCGTAGCGCCGGCTCCTCGAATACCCGCGTCACCGCCGCCACGATGCCCGCCGTGATCTCCTGCCCCAGTGCCGGTCGCGTCTTCTCATCCCGCCCCCGCTCGATGAACTCATCCGTCGGGATGTTCGGCACCAGCAATACATCCTCGTCATCCACCGCCACGTCGCTCACACCGATCGGCGTCGCCAGCAGCGGCGTCCCGCAGGCCATTGCCTCCAGGTCCGTCAGGCTGAAGCCCTCGATCAGCGACGGCCGCACGAAGCACGAGACGCTGTTGAGCAACCTTCGCAGTTCGTTCGGATCGTAGGTCTGAACGTGCCGCACCTTGCATGGCCACCGGGGCGCCGACTGCCCCACGACGACGACCTCAATGTCCTTGTACCGCTTCGCCAGTTCCAGCACGGCGGCCTCGCTGTATTCCTGCCCTGTATACCACACCGGCGAGTTCTTGCGGATCATCATCAGGCTGTGCGACCACTTCCGTTGGAGAGGCCAGTCGGGATAGAACATCAGGTTGTCCACCCCGTTGTCAATCTGGCCCACGATGTCCATGCCGTACTTCTCATCGAACCCGCGCATGTGGTTCGCGATGATGATGTGCTGATAGCCGGGGGTGCGGAAGTTCTCATCCACGTGGCTTCCCACGCCATGTGTCTTCCACTCCGGCTCGTCGCTCTGGATGAGCGCCAGCCGGTGTGTCGCCGCGATCTTCGCCCCCACGGGTAGAGTGGCATGATGGTTGCTCACCACCATGTCGTATGGGGCCTCCAAGTTGTTGAAGGTAAGCCGCTTCGCGAAGCTCCAGTCCGCCCACTTGCCATCAGACCAGGGCTTCATGGAACACACTGACACCTCCCAGCCAGCGTCGTGCATGGCCCGCATCATGTAGTAGCAGACCTTTGTGCCTCCATAGCACCCGACCGACGCCATCATCCACAGTACCCGTTGCGGCTTCTCAGGCCCACGTGGAGCGACTTTCAGCGCCGAGTAGGGCTGTGGCTCCACTTGGAACGTCTGCAACCCCTTCCCCTGGCTTGCCGGCGCCGCCGTAAAACCGCTACGGTCCTCCGCATAGTGGCTGCACATCACCTGCGGGTCCAGGTAGAGTTGGTACCCAGCCGCTGCTGCCTCCGCGCACATGTGGTCGTCCTCACCCCCGCCACCGTCCACGATCCCCGTCAGTTCCTCCGGCTGCCAGTGCACCTGCTCCAGCAGCCGCGTCTCCATGAGCAGGCACCCGAAGCCCGCCATGGCGATCTTTCGCAACCCCTCGACCGCGATCTGCGCCGGCCGCAGCAGCGCCAAGCCGAACCCATCGCGGGCGATCACGCTGTCCGGCTTGCGACTCGGCACCACGCCGCTCACCAGGGGCTGCCCATGCGCCGCCATGGCCTCTGCCGCGTGCTCAGGCACCACCACGTCGCAGTCCACCCACAAGGTGAACTCTCCCCCCACCTTGATGTCCAGCAGCGCCCTGCGCGTCTCCTCGCGCAACAGTGCCACGATCCCGCTGTGCCACTGGTTGTCGCGACTGACACTCAGGTCAACTTGGATGCTGCTCAGAGGCCCGTCCCAGTGGCGCGCCACCAGCCGCCGGCTCAGCTTGCTCGGGCCGTTGTAGGTGACATGCAGCACCTTGTCGCCAGCCCAACGCAGGCGCCGAAAGGCCGCGAGCACCTCGGGCAGGACGTAGGCCTTGGCGTCGGTCACGATGGTTGCGATGATGAGAGGGTTGGTGAGGTCGGCGGGCAGGTTGACCTGCGGGGTCCCGGTGCGCACGACGGCTACGATGCTGGGGCCGCTGCCATGCTTGCCGCCAGGGGTGGGCGGGGGCGAGGGTGAGGTCAGCGGCGGCGTCAGCGAGAGCAGGCGCGGGATGGTCATCTTCGGCCCTCCTGTCGGGGGCTGTGTCTGAGAGGGCGGTGCGGCCGATGGGTCATGGGCGGGCAGAGTGCGGGTGTGGCGGCGCTGCGGGGGCCTGCTGCTACGGCTGTTGCGACGCATGGGGGCAATGTCTCCTTTTCGGTTGGTGGTTTGGTGATCTACGCGACGGGCGCGTCGGTGACGGGCAACATCGATCCACGTGCCCCGTATGGGATGGCGAACATGGCGTTGTTGGCCACGTCGGCGGCGGTGGCGGCGTAGCCGTCGAGGAAGCCGAACTCGTGAATGATGCCGTAGAATGTGCCGCCAGTACCTACCAGCGGTTGCGGATCGAGCCACCCGGGGGGCACGAATACGCCCTGTGCCGGATTGCCGAAAGCAGTGGTGTAGTTCTGCGCATATCCGGGCGGACGAACTGGCATTTCCAAATCAGAACAATCCTGAGTTGTGCCTACTTGCTGCCCGTTGTGGTACATGCTCCCTTGCCATGATGCATCGACTGCGAACACTACTCTGTGGCGTGCTCCACCCTCAAAGCAGTCTGCGCCATCAAAGAGAACATAGCCACCGGGGCCGCGAACCGTCAAGCCCTGCCCGCTTCCCGCTGGCTCCTCATACAATTCTACAAGTGCTTGACCATAGCCCCCGATCCATCCATGCACAAACAAGTAGCGAGTGCCACGGGTCTCCGGCGTATAGTCGAAGATCAATGTGTACGGAGCCGTGAGCGCACCTGTCATTGGAAAGATCAACCCCGGGTACGCATACCTCCATTCACTCGTCACGAGTGAAACTGCGTGATCAATGGATAGTCCCGTCTCTCCCCATGCCTTCTGCATCGGTGTACCCTGCACAACCGACGGTGCTGAATACGCCCCTACCGCAGCCCACGAATCCTCCCACGGATACTGCAACTCAGTAGTGCCGCCGTAGGCCACAGTGTTGTCGGCTGCATCGACGAGGCACCATCGCGGGTAGCCGGCGCCGTATCCTCCATACTGCCTGCAGATGATTTTCCACAAACCATCTTCCCCCACGTAGTGCAGGTAGTCAGCGCCCTCCGGGCCCGTGCCTGAGTAGGGCAACGCTGTATAGGACTGGCTGGCTCCTGGAATGTCGCTCGTTACGATGGCCGTGGCCTCCGCATCAAGCACGTGCATCGCCAACCCGTCCTGCGTTCCTGATGCGTCTTTTACCGCCTGGCGATGCGTGTATCTTTGCTCGTCGGGCTCCAGTCCTGGCACATCTGGCACAGGATAGTCTCGCGGAGTCTCTTGCATCCAGCTCCAAAAGGCCACGTACTCCGCCAGCGGGTTGTCCTCGTCAATCGGCGTCCACCACGGCGGCCGGCCGCTGCCCGCCAACTCGCCTCCGTACCGCCGGTTGTTCATCCGGTCGAACGTCTTCGGCACCGCCCCCGCTCTTGCCGCCCCCGGCCACGTCCCCTGCGTCAACGCCAACTCCACCAGCCCCCCCAACCCATCCGGGTACACCTGCGCCACCAGCCCGCCCGACACCAGTTCCCCCGCCGTCACCACCGACCCGGGATCCTCCGGCGCGATGTGCCCCGCCACCGTCAGCCGCACCTCGCCCGCTGTCACCACCTCGCCCGGCCCGTCCGGCGTGACCTCCACCGGCAAGTGGGCCACCAACTCCGCCTCGCCCGCGGCCACGACCATCCCCTCGCCGTCCGGTGCAATCACGACCGGCGTGTGCGACACCAGCTCGACTTCCCCCGCCGTCACGACCACGCCCCCGTCCGGCGTCAACCGCGACACCGGCATCTCGATCACGAACGGCGCCGGGGCAGTCACCGCCTCGTCCGTCCAACCCACCAGCACCAGGTCCGGCCCTGTCCCCTCCAGATACCATCGGCGCTTCGCCGGGGCCGTCGCCAGCACCACGCCGTCCGTCGCGTTGTTGCCGGGATCCCACTGCACCGCCGTCGCATCGAAGTCGGTGAGGTTCACGTACCCAAAGAAGCCGACATCGGCCATGACCTTGCCGATGGCCGGCCAGTAGCCGAACGTCTGGTAGTCGCCCTGTTCATGCAGGGCGGACACCTCGGGCAGTTCGATGACATCGGTTAGGGCCGTCAGGGTCAGGGCCATGGCGTCTTACTCTTCGGCCACGAGATTCTGCACGTAGGCCTCATCCGTCTCGGGGACAACCACCCGAGGCCAGTCCTTCTGCTTGCCCGGTGTCGCCAGCACGAAGCTCACGACGGCACCCTGTCGCACCTGTCGGTACGCCGCACCATCCACGAGCGCCATGCTGGTGCCGCCGCGGACGATCTCCACCGGCGTACCATCCGGGTCGTATACCTCGGGGGAGAAGACCTCGGAGACGTAGAAGGTGCCGGTCGTTGCGCCGGGCCCCTCCGTGCCCGCGAGACACCAGACCGTGCAATAGCCCGCTGGCGTCGGCTCCGGCGTGGTCGCCTTCGTCACCACGAAGGCCCCGCCGGTCGGCGTCGTCACGCTGCCATCGGCCGCGACGACCAACGTGTACGGGTTGCTCGGCGCGTAGCCCGCCCCGGTCAGGATCGTCACCTCGTAGGTGCCCGCGTCAAGCGCCCAGGCGGAAGCGAAGGTGCCGTCGGCCTGAGTGCTCTGCACGGAGAGACCGGGGATCGTGAGGCGCGCGGCGGGCACCGGGTCGCCGCTGTCGTCTTCCACGGTCAGCGCCACGGGGAACTCGCCGGAGCCACCGCCAGGGGCGTTGACAAGCGCCGCTGCGGTCCAGCGCCACGCCGCCCCCGCGGCCTCCAGCATCGTCGCCAGCTTGTCGGTGACGATCTTGATGGCTACGGCGCTGGCGTGCTCCCAGATGCTTGTCACGAGCGTCCCGAACGTGGTCAGGCTGCGCGCCCCATACTCCCACACCTGCTGCGCAGTCAGCGTCGAAGTCGCTGGCGTGGCAGGAAGAGCATCCGTCTTCGCCCTGATGGCGTCCACGTCCGCCGGGAGGTTGGCCGCGTCGAGTTCGGAGAGGCGTAGTTCGGTGGCGCGGGAGAGCAGCGTCGTGGTGCCCGCCGTGTCCGCGCCCGCGTAGGTGGACCGCGAACCGACCGTCGCGTCCAGGTTGGCGAGGCGCGTGTCGCCCAAGGCCGTCAGGCTCGCCCCAGCCGCACCGATCCGAACGAAGGAGTCGCCGGTCTGATTGACACTCTCCGCTGTCAGTACCGGCGTTGCCACATTGAACAACTTCTTGAACCCGGCTGCCAAGTAGCCTCCCGTCTCCGTCAGGGCAGTGCCGAGAATCTGCGCGAGGTTGGCCTTGATGACGCCGGAGGTCACGTCCAGTTGGCCTGCCCCGGTGCCTGCGGTAATCAACATGGCATCGCCGGGGTCGGCGGTGCCACGGCTGGAAATTGTCGCGTCGAGATTCGTGAGCCCCAACCCCGCGATAGCGTGAGGGTTGAACGCCACCACCTGCACCGTTGTGCCCACGGCCTCGGCGGTATTCGCCGACTTGTAGCGCGCCTCGATGATGCGCCCCGCCGTGTCCACGGCCCCGTCCGTCAACTCGCCATAGTAGCGCCCATTGCCCAACGCCACGAGGACGCCGATGCCGGTGTCCGTGAACGCCGCGCCGTTCGTGCTGATCTGCGGCTGGCCGCCGGTCTCGCCGGTCTCCGGCGTGAGGCCGTCGGTGGCGTCAACGCACTGGAAATAGACGCGCTTGTTGGCAGCGGTGGTCTCGCCTGCTTTGATGAGGATGGGCATGTCAGTATCTCCCCTGCCTGTTGGCAAGCAAGTTGGAATAGTACCCTGCGGTCGCGCCCTGCACCGTCGCCTCCGCCCACGTCAGCACCGGCGTCTCGCTCTGCTTCGCGTCGGCCTTCGGCGCCAGCGTGAAACGCAGGAGGTTCCCGGCCGCGACCGGCAGAACCAGGCCCGCCAGCGGCGAGGTGGGGGAGTCCCCGCCTACCTGCGTCCAGGCCCCGTCCGTCCAGACCTCGACCTTGCTGATGTCGCCCTCGTTGTCGCCGCTCTCCGTGGCGCCCCACGACACGCCTGTCAGCGTGCCCGCGAGTGTGTTGTTGGCGCAGACGACCGTGCCGGAGGCCTGGAAGCGCACCGGGGAGAAGGCCCCCGTGTACAGCCGCGACTTGCACCAGTGGGCTTCGTCGAGCAGCCCCGCGAACCCCAGCGTCAGGGAGCCGTCGTCCCAGCGCCCGCCGAAACCGAAAGCGCAGTTGGTCGTCTGGCTCCCCTCCACGCCGCTGAGGGCCGTCCCCGCCACGCCGTCCGCAAATGCCTGCGCGTAGCGGGTGCCCCCGTCTACCCACGTCACGACGGCTAGGTGGTGCCAGTTGTTGTCGTTGTACGTGCCGCTCACCGTCGGGGTCAGCGTCACGCCGTCACCCGTGTCGCTGCGCCGCCACCGCAGGCTGCCGCCTGCGCTCGTCGTCAGCAGGCGCAGGTCCCAGGAGTTCAGGACGTTGTACCAGCCGCACAGCAGCTTCGTGGTCGTCGGGTTGCCCCGGAACCACACCTCGAACGTCGCGGCCTCTCCGGCCGCGAAGCGCAAGTCCTCATGCGCGGGCACCAGCGCGTAGTTGCTGCCGCTGAAGCTGCCGGCCTGGTTCATCCACCCCTCCGCCGTCGTTGCCCCGCCGTAGGCCTGTCCATGGTGGCCGAGCCCCGAGGCGTCGAGCACCTCCCCGGCGGTCCCGGCCCACGAAGCCTCATTCATGCGCCAGAGGCCTTTCGTGGCTGCGATTACCGCGGGGCGATTGTAGTCCAGAACCACCGTGTTGCCAGACAGCGCACACGCCGCAAGCGTGCTGTTGCCGCTCCACGGGAGACCGCTGTCGCCCCACCGTTGTGTCGCCATGCCTATCCTCCAGCGTCGTATCTCTCCAGCAGGTCCCACAGCGCCTGCGGGTGCGTCATGTCGCTACTGCCCCGTCCGTCTCGCCCCCGCAGGACACCAGCCACGCGACCGGCGCGGCGCAGAGGACGCAGAGGAGGGCCAGCTTCGCGGTGGTGCTCAAGCGTGTCATCTACGTCACCGCCACTGAATTCTCGACGATCCGGTGGGTGCCCCCGGCGTTCACCACATGCCGGCCGAAGTAGACCGTCCCGTCGCGCTCGTACAGCGAGATGTCCAGGCGGCCGATCGCGTCCGCGCTGCAGGCCACGTCGGCGTAGCCGGAGGGCAGCGCCGGCAGCGTGTCCGTCCCGAGCAGCGTGATCGTCCCCGAGCCCGCCTCGTACTCGTAGTACTTGGCGTCAGCGCCGTCCACGCACATGAAGCGGAAGGTGTCCGGGCTCGCCTGCTGGAGGAGGGGCGTGATGTGGACGGTCGGGAGGGCCACGGTGTCCACGGTGCCCTTCGTCGGCGGGGTGGCAGCCACGTCCCAGGGGGCGAAGTCGAAGTAGTGGTCGTCGGAGCCGTCGAGGTAGGAGCCCGAGCAGATGTAGATGTGGGTGCCGTCGCCAGCGTCGTAGGCCGCGGCGGTCTGGCCGGGGTCGTACGTGGTCGCTTCATAGAAGACGGGGGAGGTATCCCAGGTCTTGCGGGTGAAGGCGATGTCGAGCGGGTCGGCGGTGACGATCTCCGCGAAGGCGATGGCGAAATTTGTTCCCGCCTCATGCTGCCAGGGGAAGATGATGTATGGGATGGAGGAGATGGTGGCACGGCAGGGGCGGATGCGGGCACTGGGGCCGTATATTTGAACGTCCCACCAGTATGTCCAGGGCCAGTCGGGGCCGGCGTAGGCGGCGAGGGTGGGGGCGGGGGCCGTGCCCAATAGCCCTACGTTACTCCACACGCCAGGGATTGCAGACGGGTCTTCGCCGTTCTTCTCGTAGTACCATCCCGGCTCAAAGTCATTGACTGTCTCGCCCATCGCCCAAATGCCAACCGCGCCATAGAAGAGCTTCATCCCGTCGTCAGTGTCCCAAACCAACTGACCATTGTGCGTCTCAGCGGTCTGGGTCCAAGGCCCCGCGAAACGAGCATCGCCCGGTTGCGGGTCAACTGTGATGTACGTCGCCATGAGCTTCCCGTCCCTCTTGACCGGCTTCGCCTTGCGGAGAACAGGGGCAGGTGAAATGTCCCGCGCCGCCTGCTCCGTCTCGACCGCAGGCCCGTACACCAGCGCCTGCCACGTCTCCGGCCTCGCCAGTTCCGGCTTCGCGATGCTCAGCACCGCCGCACACAACCCGATGAGAACCAACCCCACCATGACCGCGTTCCAGAGACGACCGATGAAACTCTTCGACTTGACCTCGTGCGACTCGTCCATTATGCTACCCACGACAACCACCTCCTGTGTGCTTGTCCATGCCCTCGGGTGTCTTCAGCACCGCGAGGGTTTTATCTTCTGTGAAGAGACTTCTCAAGTGCCCACCGTCGAAGACGGTGGAAAAGGTACTCTCATCTGTACTCTCAACAACGCTCTCCATCAAGACTCTTGTCGAGACGTTCCGTCCCATCGCAATGGGACGTTTCGTCCCGTCGGCATGTCGTTTTCGTCTCATTGAATGGGACGTTTCGTCCCATCATTCACCGACCATGATGCGCGTCATTGTGGCTTTGTTCGGCCGGTCGTCCTCGTCCAATCCTTCTCTGAACTCATCCATCTGCTCCGCCGCATAATGCCAACCGTAGCCATCAATGTCTGGACGGAGCCAAATATAAGTCTCGTCTGGAGTGAATGGCGCGTTCGAGATTCCGCCTTCATAGCCCTTGAGTCTGACGATGCAGTGGACAGCAAGTCGCTCGATGGTGCGCTTGTTGAACCTGACTTCCGTGCCGCTTCGATTCGCGCACCGCCGCGTCTCAATCAGATGCCACTTGTGTTGTAGGGAACTCAGGTGTTCTGATTGGCGCCGCCGGCTCAGGCCTGTGTACAGGATCAGTTCTTCCGTGACACGCACCTTGAACCATTCTCCCAACCCGTCCGCCTTCCACTTTGTGTCCATGGCAATCATGCGCGACTCGGTCCAGACGAGCCCTACCAACGTGATCCATTCGCCACTGCTCAGTATGCTCGATACGCCGCTCGATGCCAACCATCTCGGGAACCCGTTCGTCTGCGTTGAAGGCGTCTTCGACATGCGGATCACCCAGAATAGTTCAGCCTCGGCGCAAGCGTTCCTCACTCCGTCCAGAAGTGATGAGTGGCGCCTACCGCCGAGGCTGAAAGATTGTGGGCAGAACCGAAAAAACGCCAACTCATGGATTCACTTCTGGACGAAGTGCAATCAGTCTAAGCGAACGAGCGCCGCGTGTCAAGGTGCGCATCGCGAAAAGGAAAGCCCACGCATCAGGAGATATATTCTATCAATGTCTGTGTGCTCACTGACACTGGGGCTCCGGCTGGACAGTCAATCCCCGGCGTCACCGGAATCCAGAACCACAGCGTCCCGTCTGACTTGTGCACCCCGATGGCCACCACCACGCCCCAGCCCACCAACGGTGTCCCGAAGTCGAACTCCGCCTCGTTCCACACCGATCCGGGAATCCCACCCGACCTCGCCAGCAGCGTCCCGTCAATCCGGGCGTACCCTCCGCCGCTCACCTCTGTCCCGGCCGACGACTTGCTCGGAGCCACCGTGTACAGGCCGATCTTGAAGGGCGAGAACGTTGCCACCCAGTCCGACCACTCCTCGGCGAACGCATTGGTGCAGTTGTACTCTGTGACGGCCATCGTTCATCACCTTCCGCTTTTCGCGTTGCGTTCTCTCTCCCACCCTAACTCTCCGGCACCGACCATGGCCCGACCATCTCCCGCCCCTCGAACTGCGTCGTCCCCCGGCTCGGGTCGTGCCGCACGCCCACCAGCCGGAACTTCAGCCCGTCACACCCCGCCCACGCCGCCCCGTGGATCTTCGCTACCATCCCCACCTTCACCGCCACCGCCATCGGCGTCGTGAACTTGATCTTCTTCGCCCGCACCCCCGACCGCGCCGCCAGTTGCGCCACCCGCTGATTCACATCCTGCTGCGTCTGCAGCGCGTCGTCATTCTCGACCCGGCTGACCGTGAATCCAACAAAGTCATCCCCCGGTGGCTCAGTATAGTCCAAAGCATCTGCGTTCCGCCAGTGCCCGAGTATCTGCGTGTCGTCGCTCCACTCGGGCACCACCCTGCCGTCGCGCATCCAGCGCCCCCGCAAAGCGTACAGGAAGTCCCGCCGCCGCGTCGTCCCGACCGCCGTGATGCTGTTGGCATAGTCCTGCCGGTCCAGCGCCGCGACCTCGCACCGAAAGTCCGATGCCGGCTGCACGCTGTACGGCCAGAACGGAGCCGCCTCCAGCGGATCATTGAAGCCGTTCCACGTCTCATCGGGCGTCAGGTAGGCCACCAGGTCAACACCGCCGGTGATCCGCAACGCGTCCGCCGCCAGGCACCCGCTGCTATCCCACCCGTTGTCGCTGTGCGTCATCCACTCCAGGATGTCGTTGCCGTTGGCATCCGTCCCCACGACGGCTTCCGTCCGCTTCGTGCGGCAGTACCGGCAGGCCGTCTTGACCTTTCCGTCGCTCAGGTCGTAGTACAGCACCCCGCCGTAGCCGCCCCATGGATCGCCCTGGTCACTCCGGCTGTCGCCCCCCGCGAGGCTGCGCATGACTTCCAGCCAACTCTTTCCCCGGCCATGCACGAGCTGGTCGCTGTCCGGGATGTCCAGGATGTCCTCCAGGTCGTACTGCCGCGCCCCGAAGCCGTTCATGTTCAACCCAAACCGCAGCGCGTCGTACACGCTCCACGACCGGAAGCACAGGTCGGTCTCTCCCTCCCACTGCGACAGCGCCAGCCAACCCAGCGCATCAATCAAGCCGATGCGTCCCTCCAGAAAGCCCGCCTCCACGGCCGCAATCCACATCTCCGCCCACGTCGCCGTCGCGGGGATGTCCGCCCCGCCATCGAGGTCCTCATATACCCAACCCACGTGGTTGAGCTTGACCGCCCGGCCCACGTTCCAGTCCGCCAGCGGCGCCACCGCCGGGTCCACCCAGTCGCCCGGGTCTCCGATGGACGCGAGGTTGCTCACCGTGAAGCCAACCCGCTGCGTGCCCTCCGCCTCGCCGTCAATGCCGATGTCCGCCACCGGCCGCGTCGGCACCGTGAACGTCGGGGCCCCATTATCCGTCAGCACCGGCTCCTGCCAGATCTGCACCGCCTCCACGAACGGCGGTGTCTGCGTCAGCACGTCATCGTAGGGGTCCGCCCCCGTCGGGTAGACCCCCTCGCTGATCTGCAGGTCATACCGCATGTGGTCCGTCAAGCCGTCGTCGTCTGTCGCCACCGGCCCGATCAGCGAGACCGACATGCCCTCCGTATCCGGCAGCGTGTCCACAATCACCGGCTCTTCGTCTTCGGACGCCCGGGTCGCCCACGAGAACGGCTGGCCCAGCACCCGCCCCTGCACCGTACTCACATCCAGGGAGGGCGCGTACTTCGGCCAGGACCGCGCCGTCGCCACCGGGAACACATTCAGGTCCAGCCAGCATGTGAACTGGCCGGGGAAGTTGCTCACCAGCACCTGCCCGCTCGGGCACACCGGCTCGTCCGCACCCTCCACCAGGTAGTAGGCGAAGCTCTGGTCGTTCAAGTAGCCGCTCTCACTGACGCAGATCGCGTGGCCCATCGTGCCGATGTGGTACGTGTAGCCCTCGTCGGCCGCCTTCTCCGAGGTCAGTTCCGAGAGGTCGCCCTCGGTCCACGCGCGCGGGACGAAGTGCCCCGTCAGGTTCGGGTCCCACGCCCAGGCCCAGTCGGCGCCCACCCATTCGTAGAGCTGCGGCTTGCCCACGACCGGGCACCACAGCATCCACTTGCCGTAGGGGTAGGACAGCGTGTGCAGCGTCGTGTCAATGTGCATCCCGCCCCAGGCGATCGTCGTGCCCGGCAGGTTGTTGCCGAGGATCCACGCCGCCGACGCCACCGACTGCATGTAGGGCGAGCACGCCTGCCGGCGGAAGCCCACCGTGAAGAACGGATTCGGGGTCTGCCCCATCCCACCTTCGCCCAGGTCCGCACCCACGAAGCTCACCTGCGAGGTGATCCAGTTGTTCGGGTCCTGGCTGTCCCCCTCGTAGGCAACCTTCTGCGTCATGTCGTAGAGAAGGCCATCCGGCCGGAGAGTGAAGTCCCAGTAAGTCTCGCCGTCCGGGGAGAAGGCGTAGTAGTCGAGGAAGTCGTTGTGGACGGTGCCGGCAGCATCGGGCCAGTCCGGGGCCCCGGTGCTCTCGAAGACGCCCCAGCGGCGCGTCGGCGTGTCGTCGCCGCGGATGGCCGGCACGGGCTGGCGGTAGTACGGAGTGGGGAGGATGCCCTTGAGATGGGATCGGCTTACGGGAAGCAAATGTGGGACTGCTTGGGCACCGAACTGCGAAAGGGAATTGGCCGGAAAACTCGAACAATACATCTTGCCGGCCTGGGCCAGCGAAGCGAGCCGGTCATAAAAGAACATGCCCTCGCTGCCGGTCGCAATCGAATACTCTCGCTTCCGCGAATCGGCCAACGCAACTTCAACCTTCGGCGTCAGAAACATCGGATTCGGCACGACACATCTCCTCAGACTGCATGAAAGTCAATGAGCGACCAACTCGCGCCGGTGTCGAACGAATCGAACTCCACGATCCCTGCCCCGGTGCCCGGCAGATCATCCCAGGCGCTGCCCGTCTTCGGCACGACCACGATCAGTTCCCCGGTCCCCGGCCGCCGAATGATAGCCGGACGCCCCTCGTCCGCCGGCCCTACCACCGCGTCTTCGAGCGCCTCCAGCGTCGCGTCCGCCCGGAACTGGTACGCCATGCACTTGCCTGTCGCCCCCTGGTACGCGCCCGGCAAGTACCCCACCAGTCGCAGCACATCCCGGTCGCACCACAACGACGGATACTGCAATCCGTCCACGTCAGCCGCCCAGACCGTCCCCGACAGGTCGTTCTCGTGCCACGTCGCGCCGCGATCGGGCGACGTGTTTAGGATCGTCTTCGCTCCATGCCAGACGGCCTCGAAGAAGCGCCAGTTGAACGGATGCACCGCCAGCGCCGGAAAGCGTGGACTGCCGAATGGCTCGTACACATCCACCGTCGCCCCCACCTGCGCCCACGTCTGCTGATCGTAGCACCGGAACCGAACCGTGCCCCCGCCGACACTCACCACGTAGACCCGATTCTCGAATGCCACCCCGTAGGCTTCAACATCGGTGAGGTTCGCCGGCGGCGTCCCCGTCTGGAGTGCCACTGGTGCGCCCCAGCCACCGTCTAACGACGCGGACGGCACAACCTTGACCAACCCCCCAGTGCTGACCACCAACTCCGTCTGGGCGTCCCCTGGCAGCACGTTCGCCACGGCTTCGGTGTCCGCGGTGAGGGTGTCCACTGTCGTCCGGGCCGACCACGTGTAGGGCACTCAGTACACTCCCGCATCCGTCAAACCGTCAACCATCTGTCCCACCAACCGGCCCACCACATCACACCACTCTTCCTCGCTGTCGCTGACTCTCCCGGCCCCGCCCGACGCCGGTATCTCTACAATGTCCGCCCGATGTCGCCGCCACCACTCAGCCGCTGCATGGCAGCACTCATGGGAGATGACCTCGGCCGATAGTGCCTCCGCGTGAAGATGGATCTCGCCGATCTCCATGCTGGTGACGGCCCGCCCGCTCTCCGTGAAACGCATCTTCGTCCAGCAGTGACACGCGGCACCAGTCCCCTTCGGACAAGCCATGCCGCCGGCACGAGTCTCACGGCAGTATCGCAGCATCTCCCTTTCGTTCTTCAGCACGACAACCCCGAACAGGTGGCCTGTGCGGGGTCCGGGGTAGATGCGAAAACGGGCCAACTCTATGACGCTCACTTGTTCTGCACCTTCCACCAGCCGACCGTCCCGCCGCTCAGCCCCGCGTCCGTCACCAGCAGCGTGTCCGCGACCGCGTGGTGCCCGATGCTCAGGTTCGCCACAGCCGCCAGTCGGTACTTGCGAAAGTTCGTCTGGATCGCCCCCAGCCAGCTGTCCCCCTCCTGCGACACCGCGTACATGCACCCGTCCCCATCTACTGCCAGTTGGTCGTAGTAGTCCCAGAAGCCCTCCGCAAACAGTTCCCCGGCCACATCCCAGTCATCGGGGTCGCCTCCGGCCGCCACGAAGAGAACCCAGTCGGTCCACAAGTGGCTCGCGGCCGACACCAGCGCCGGCTGGTCGTCGTCATCCACGACTACCGCGATCGGTGCCGCTGTCCCGCACCCCCAGATGGTCGCTGCCACGGGCCCCACGCGGTACGTTTCGAAGCCTGCCCCGGCTACGCTCTTGCCGCCCCCGGCCAACCAGAGCCGTGACACCAGTTCCGCCACATCTGGACTCCCCACAGCCACCCACGTATCCACCAGCACGTCGTCGCAGTAGCACTCGGCGTAGTGGGCCCCTCCCTCATCTATCACCGTGCGGAAGCGCAGCGTCACGTCCAATGCCCCTGCGGTGAACCCCTGCACGAGCGTCCCCGCCCCGTGCGTCGTCACAGAGTAGCTGGACCAGAAGAACTCCGCATCTGTCGGCCCCCAGTAGAGCAGCCCCTGTGTCGCACCGTCCCCCACGACGCGGAAGTACATGGCGCCGTTGACGCCAAACCACTCCCCGCCATACCAGAGCGCATCGGCCAGAAGCGTTGCCTGCGCCTGAGTAGCCTTCAGGCGCAGCGTCACATCGGCGACGGAGCAGTACCGCAGGGCAGCCATTTCTATCCGATCTCCGGCGCAAGCCCGCCCATGCGCACGTAGCGAACCTCCTGCTTGCGCTCGTCGCGAATGATCGTCTTGACCCACTTGCTTGGCGGCTCGTTGGGGTCGATGTTGTAGTGCTGCTCTACTACGATCTGGTTGCTCCCCTGCGGGTTGTAGCCCGCGGGAGCCAGTCCGGGTGGCGGAGCCAACATCGCCTGTGGACCCAACTTGTCGGGGGGAAGAAACTGCTCAGCATTAGTGCGGAGGCCCCTGAGTGCACGGTTCGCATCGCGCACGACATCGGGAATGCCGGTGCGAATCTGTTCCTTCAGGAAGTCCATCATCGCCGCCGCGTCCTTCTTGAGCTCCTTCGGCAAGAAGGCGTATGCCGCCTCCAAGCCAATCAATGCGCCCATCGCCTGCACTGCGAGCTGTGTACCCATCAAAGCGAGCAACGACCGCACCAAGTCAATCATGTTCAGGATGACGGTCTTCCCATGACCGTCCAGGTAGTCAAGGTACTTGCCCAACCTGCTCAACACGCTCGTCAACACGCCATCCAAGGCAGTGACCACCGTGTATACCGTCCAGGCCATCGTGTCCAGGAGCTTCGTGATCTGCGGCCACTTGGCGATGATGAAGTCCAACACGCGCATGATCGCCCCGAGGAACTTCATCACCGTCGGGATCATGTGGCTGCTCAGGTGAGTGCGGAAGTACTCCATGAAAAGCAGCAGCACCGCGACCCCGCGATACGCCAGCGCGATCAGCCACGGCAGCAACTGCTGCGCCGCCGCGATCAGCGCCGGGATGCCCGTCACAGCAGCGTTGATGATGAGCGGCGCCAGGTAGACGAAGGCGTTCACGATGGATGCCAGCATCGGCAGCAACTGCGGCAGCGCCGCGACCACGCTCAGGACGCCGTAGGCGAACCACTGGAACCACAGCACAATCTGTCCTGAGTTCTGCTCCAGGAACGCCGCCAGGAAGTTGCCCACGCCGGCCAGCGCCTGCACCAGCATCGGCAACACGACGCCGGCGATCTGCAGCAGTAGCGGGATGAACGCCTGCCCGAAGCGCACGATCATCGGCACCAGTTGCGCGAAGGCGTAGGAGAAAAGCCGCGGCAGCCACTGCAGGAAGCCGATGATCGAGGGCAGCAACTTCACCGCGCCCTGGAACATCTGCCAGATGGCCGCACCCAGTGACAGGAGGATGTCCCGGATAGCCCCGATGGCCGTCGGACCCAGGTACTTCAGCAGCGCCCCGAAGCCAGCCACCAGATTGATGAGCACGCCCTGCAGCGCCCCGATGGCCCCCGACTGCCGCGCCGTCTCGATCAGTTGTCGCAGCACCCCCACGAACGCCATGAACCACGACGCCACCGGCCCCCGGATCACCAGCGTCTCCAGGTTCTGCAGGTTGTTCTTCAGGAGCTGCCAGGCCCCGGCCAGCGTGTTCAACTGGTCCGCCGCGGCCTTCGCCGCCACGCCCTGCTCATCCAACTGTGACCGAAACAGCTTTATCTGCTGGACCGAGGCTGCCATCGCCGCCATGATGCCATACGCCCCGCGCGTGCCGAAGGCGTTGATAATCATCTGCGTGAATGCCTTCTGACCGATGCGTTGGCGTAGGGCGTCCAGCTTCTCCAGCGAGGCAATCAGACTACCCGTGCGAATGACCGAAAACTCCTTGAGGTCCGCGCCAAAGGCTGCGAAGGCCTTCCTGGCATTGGGGATCTCGCGGGAGAGCGAAATCAGCGTCTGCCGGAAGTACACCCCGGCCATGCTGCCCTTCAGTCCGACTTGGTAGAAGCCTTCCAGGAGCGCCACCGTGTCCTTGAGCGACATGCCGAACATCGCCGCCGCCGGCCCGGCGTACTTCATGGCTTCGACGAGTTTGCTCATCTCCGCCGCCGAGTAACGCACAGCATTGAAGAGAATGTCTGAGACTTGCGCCGCATACTGCGCCGGGATCTTGAAGGCCGTCATCACTGCGGCCATCATCATCGTGGTGTTCTCGATGCCGTACAGCGTCGCACTGGCGAGGTTGAGAGCCGCCTCGGTCAACGACTCGACTTCCTGGCGCGTAGTGTACCCGTAGGAATAGATCTGGTACATCGCATCGGCGACTTCCGAGGCCATGTACCGCATTCGCGAGGACATCTCGATCGCGAACCGTTCGACCTCCGTGCGCGACGCCATCGCCGCCGCCCCGAACTGCCCGATCACCGTCGCCGTGGCCGCCGCGGACTGCTGCAGTTCCGCATACGCGGCCACGCCCGTCCGTACCATCCCCGCCAGCGCCTCGGCTCCGCGCTTCGCCCAGTAGACGGTCTGTTCCCCCAGCCACTGTACGGCACGCACAGTGGTCCCCACAATCGTCTGCGCCAAACGAACATACCACGCGATGAGCGTCTCAGCAGCAGCCACACCCATTCGCATCAGTGCCAGAAAGCCTTCCCGCGCTAGGCTGGCCGCGCGCCACATCAGCATGATGCTTGAACGCGCCATCATAAACATCCCCAACAGAAGTCCCACGGCCGCCACGATCCCCATGATCGCGGGGGCACTCAACCCCGCCGGCAGCAGGTTCCCCAAAGACAAAAGCTGGCGTCGGAAGGCGAACATGTTCGCGAGACCAGCGATGTTGCCCAAGCCCGGGATGACGTTATCTCCGCCACCACCAGCGGAACCACCGCCGCCGCCCCCACCACCCGTGGAGCCGCCGCCCCCGCCTCCCCCTTCAGGCAGCCCGGTGATGCTCCCGACGTTGATGTCGATGTCTACTTGGGCTCGCCGTGCCATGCTGCTGCCTCGTCCCCCGTCAGGTCCCGCGCCTCCCCCGCCGCCGACTTCACCCCCCCGCCGTTCTGCACCACCATCTCACGCATCCGCACCGCCTCACACGCCAGCAACAACAGGGAACTCCGGTACTGGTTCTGTTCCCGCAGCGGCCGTCCGTCCGCGAACTGACCTGTCACCACCTGCCACCGCGCCTCCCAGAACAGTTCGTCGAGCACCCGCGCCACCCAACCCTCCCACGCCCCCGCCGCCTCCTGCTGGACGATCTCCGCCGTCTCTTCCCGCCACTGCCCCTCCCGCTGCTTCGACCATGCCCGAAATGCCGCGATCTCTTCCTTGGTGCTCTTGTAGTCCAACCGCTTCACCGGGGGCGTCGCCCCCTCCGCCCGCACCACCTTCCCCGCATCCTCCCCGGCTGTCTTCCAGACCTGCGCCCACGGGTCCCACTCGCCGGTTCTGATGAACCGTTCGGCGCAGGCCCTCAGGCGTTTCCCAGTAGCTTGAACTGCTCATCCAGGTCGCCCGCCTCGTCGCGCCCCGCTACCCAGTCCAGGTAGCTCTCCACGAGCCAGCGCAGGTCCTTGTTCTTCGGCTTCATAAAGGCGCGGTAGACAGCCTCGTTGTTCTGGTTGCGCCCACCCTTGGCGTTGTCGAAGCGCAGGTGCTGCCCCTTCGCCGCCACCAACGAGAAGTCCGTGATCTGGTGGAAGCACTTCGCCAGGAACAGCTTGTCCTCATCCAACTGCACCACCATGGCCTGCTGCCCGTCGGTCGCGACCACGTGGCGGCCCTTGCGCCGGGCCGCCCGGTTCTGGGGCGAGAAGTCCTCGATGGTGATGCGCCGCGCCTCGCCGGTGATCGCCGCCTCGCTGGCCGGCGCCTTCGCCATGATGAAGTAGCCCTCCGGGTAAGTCGGCGCGAACTTGTGCAGTTCCAGCCGCGGCGCCGGCTCGTCCTCCATCACCAGTGTCAGCGACAGCGCCAGCTCCTCCGGCTCCTGCTCGTCTGCCGCCTCCTCAAGCTCGTCCACTTCGGCCACTTCGTCCACTGCTGCCGTCTCCTCCACGAACTCGCTCATCTCACCATCTCCTTGTCTCTCTCCGGGCTCACGCCCGTGGTCGCACCAGATCCATCATGCCCTTCACGATACGGAACGCATCCTGGTAGTCGCCATAGTCACCCTCGATCCCATGCAGCCCGAGCCCCACCCGCCGCACCCAGCTCTCCACCTCCTCCTGCGCCTCCTCCTCACACGCCACGTAAAACACGACGTGACGACCGTTGCCGCCATCCACCTCCGCCCGCAGTCCGTCCCGCCGCACAAGCCCCTTCGCCAACAACACCGCCACGGCGGTCATCTGATGGACCTCTACCGTGGCGGTGGTGGGAACAGCGTTTTCGGTTGACATCTCCTGTTCGCTCCCTCGGGGAGTGATACACACCGGCTTCTTAGCTGACCTCCGCCTCCGACGGCAGACAGGCCGGGAGCGTGATGTCATCCAGCGGGCACAGCGCCTGGAAGGCAATGCCCTCCTGCTTGACGAGCCCGCCCGTCCCCGGCTTCAGCGGCGAAGCCGTGTACTTGATCCGCGGCATGTCGAAGGTCGCTGCGTCGCCCGCCGGCCGCGTCAGCACCGCGCGGTACGCGCCCTCGGTCCCAGCCAGGAACGCCGACCGCAACGCCGAACTGGTGAACCACTGGTCGAACGTCACCGTCCAGTTCGACCATTCCCTGTTCGGGTTGTCGTAGATCGTCGTGACCCCGGCCAGGGACGGCACCTCCTCCAGCATGTTGTCGAAGTTGAGCGTGTGGTTCTTCGTCACCAACGTCGCCGCCAGATCGCCTCCCACCGTCGGGGCGATGCTGAAGGCCGCCTCGGCGAAGCCATACGGCGTCAGGCTGCCGTCTACGAAAGTCAGGTCCAGGTCCCCGCCGGTCGGCCACGCCCCATCGGTCGTCGGCAGCGAGGACCCCTGCAGGTCCAGTTCCGCCTGCACGTAGTCAATCCCCGCGTCCAGCTTGATGCTGCCAGACTTCACCTTCACGTCCATGTACTGCTCGACCCACTCGTTGCTCTGGCCCAGGTTGATGACCTTGATGATCGTGGCGTAGTAGCCCTGGTAGTTGCCGGTCCCATTGTACCTACCCCACAGCCAGTTGTAGAGGTCCCCCGCGCCCACCCACCCGGGCGACAGCGGCACGACGATCTTCCCCTCGATCTTGTTGCCCCGGTTCGCGTACAGCGCGATCCCGCGATACCCGCCGCCGGACTGGAAGAAGTTGTAGTCGGGCGACACGTCAATATCGCAGTCCTCCTTCGTCGGGATCTCGACGAAGGACGTAGCCACGGCGCCCTTGTTGGTCTGGAGGCCGAAGCAGATGCGGGCTTCCTTGTGGGAAGCCCAGATGGGTCCGTTGTATGCCATGGGGATCGACCTCCCGTGATTGCTGTCTGGTGCGCTACACGACTGCCGGGTCGAGCGTCGCCGAGCCGATCACGGCCTGCGCCGTCACCGTCGCCGCCACCGTCCCCGCCCAGTACGTCGCTGACGCCTCGCCATACATGTCCGTCGCCGGCTGCCCTGTCTCGGGCGCACAACTCATCCGTCGGCCCGGGTCATCCAGATGCCAGTACGTCCGCAGACATGCCTGAACCCCGTCGCGCCAGACGTTCATCGTCTCGCGCATGTCCTCGGCCTTCCGCCCCTTCAGCCAGATCCAGATGTCGAAGTTGTAGACATCCTGCGTGTACCCGGCGAGGATCGTGCCGTCCGCTTTCATCCCACCCCCGCAGTCCTCGTCTTCCTTCTCCGTGCTGCGGCTCTCGTCAACCCAGATGCCGGGGCACTGCGCCGGCATCGCCAACAGGCCATTCTCCAGGTGATACTGCTCTTCCAGCAGCGCCGTCTCGTCGGGCAGGAAGCGCCGGTCGCCCTCGTCATCATTCTCGAAGAGATGCGCCAGCAGCGTATCGCGGATCGCCTCGGCCACCGCATTGCTCTTCGAGCTGCTCATCGGTCCACCGTGCCGGTCACGTGATCGAGGGCGATGTCCTGGATGCGCTCAAGGTTCGCTTCGGTGATGCGGAAGATCTCGCGCGGGTCCATGGGGTAGTAGTTCGAGCGGCCGTCGTTGAGGACGCCGCCCTGATCGGCTCCGCGTAGGCTGTCCCGTCGCGACCGCGGGCGCCCGACACCGAGCGGGTACTGCGTGTAGTTCGTGCCGAAGCTCA
>Ga0265297_10002153_pt1 | contig 41564 bp, 43 predicted proteins | sample Munlanlwell13791_FD_192502 | JGI IMG/M metagenome (GOLD analysis project Ga0265297, IMG submission 192502) | Leachate microbial communities from a municipal landfill in Southern Ontario, Canada - Leachate well 137-91 | ecosystem: Engineered > Solid waste > Landfill > Unclassified | place... | reverse complement strand
AAAATGAAAAATCCTTGTGCCAGCAACACAAGGATTAATTATGATTACACCTACTCCCTACGCTGGCATTATCCAGACCACCACCCCATACAGATATTTAGGTGGTTCCGCCTAAAGCGGAACAGGTTCAAAGGGTAATCCCGTTTACGGGAACTCTCAGGTCGTTTCACGACCTCCCCTGTTTAATTTGCTATCTTAAATTACAAATAGCTTAGGTATCAATTTATTATAAATGTTAGCTTATCTTCTTAATATAAATTTCTTTCGCTATTTCTTCTTCCAGCGCTACTTGCGTTTCTTCAACCTGTATTATAACAGATGGCTGGGTTTGGTGAAGCTTTATTCTTGCACCCGGCACAATGCCAAAAGACATAAGCCTGTGGAGTTGAGGGTGATTTCTTGTCAAGACATAAACAATTTTTCCCGTCTCTGCGACTTTAAGCTTGGTTAGCGGTATGACAATACTTTCAATTAAGCCTTTTGCTTTTTCGCAGCATGCACCCGCTGGAATACTTAAACCGTGAGGGCATTCTTTAGGGTGGCCCAAAAGCGTACAGATGCTTTCTTCAACCTCTTTCGACAATATATGCTCAAAAGCACAGGCTGAAGAATCAACTTCCCTCCTACCAAGTTCAAGCACATCCATCAAAAGGCGTTCTGCCAAACGCTGGCGCCTAATGATATCTCTCGCCTTAGATTCGCCTTTATTGCTAAATTTTATAATATCTTTTTCTATTAAAACAAATCCTTCGCTTAATAGACTCTCGGAAACGTCTTCGTTAACAGCCTCCAAGAATCTTTTTGCTATCGCATCTTTATTGGAGATTTTCTTTTCTCTTTCTTCCCAGATTATAGTTAAAGCCTCTTCGATTCTTTGGTTATAATCCATTTTATTTTCCTTTTTTATACGCAGATGATCGCAGATAGCAAAACAGATGATCACAGATGATTTTAACTGTGATCATCTGCGTAATATTATAACACTGCTATCCCCTTCACCAAAATCAAATAACGCAACAAATGATTCAAGAGCCCTCCTGCCAAAAATGCAAAAAGAAATACGAAACCGGCAATCATAAGCGCAACTTTAAGGCCTCTTTCTTTAACTGTTACGAAAAACTGCGCAATACAGGGCACAAACAAGGTTATTACAATAAGGCTTACGAAAATTTGTATTTTATCAAGTACGCCTGCTCTTGCCAATTGATACAATCCGGCGGCGCCGTAATCCCTTCGTAAAAAGCCGATAATAAATGCAGCCGTTGTCTCTTTGGGTAAATGCAGCCAGACTACAATAAATGGGCTTAAAACTCTTTCTATTAAATTTAACAATCCTATTTTATCGGATACAAAGAGTATAAATGTTCCAAGGATAAATAAAGGCACTGCTTCTTTTAAGTACCATTTAAGGCGGGCGCCGGTCTTTACAATAATGTTTGCAATCTGGGGAAACCTCATCGGAGGTAATTCCTGAATAAATGGGCTACGCTTACCCGGAACTAATCTCGAAGATAAAAATCCAATAGTGATTATGACGAAAAGAATCGTGGAAAACCAAAGAAGAAATGCCCTTAGCGAAAACTGGCTAAGCATTGCCATAATCACGCCCAGCTGTGCAGAACAGGGAATCGCCAGCGTAAGTATAATACTAACCAGAATACGCTCTTTTTTTGTTTCCAATATCCGCGAGGTCAGCGTTGCCATTGTGCCGCAGCCAAGGCCGAGCACCATTGGAAGTATTGCGCGGCCGTTAAGCCCGATTATCCTAAAAACCTTGTCCGATAGCACAGAAAGCCGCGGCAGGTATCCTGAATCTTCGAGTATTCCAAAAAATAAAAAAAATGCAGTTACTATCGGAAATATTATGGCAAATGCGTAAGTAACAGCCATGCTGATAATACCATATTGACCCATCAAAAATTCTTTGACGATTGGTATTGGAATAAATTTATCTATAATACCACCTAAAAACGGGTTAATATATTGGCCGAATATCTTATTTTCAAAAAAATCTACACCCCACACAGCAGCTAACCTACCAACAAAAAGATACATTATAAAAAGCACAACAATAAGTATTGGTATTCCGCTTATGGGGCTTACAGTAAGAGCGCCTATAAATTCAGACGCGCTTTTGGCTTTTGGTTTTGAAATACGCAAAATATCTCTCAATAATTCTTCAATTTTCTGATTTTTTTTCCTAAGTGAGGCTATTTCATCAGAAGAAAAAACAGTAAAGCCTTTAGGCGGTTGCGTAGTTTTCGCCCGGGAGATTGCTTCTTTTAATTTAGGAATACCTTCTCCGGTTACCGCTACTGTTTCGACAATATCTATACCCAATTTTTGAGAAAGTTTTTTTATGTCTATGCTTATGCCGCGTTCTTTTGCTTCATCGCTCATATTTAGGTTAAGCACCAGTGGCAGGCCCAATTCAATAAGCTCAAGGGTGAGCACAAGCGAACGTTTGAGGTTTTTACTGTCAGCAACCTGTACAACGCAGGTGATATCGCTTTTTGAAAGTATATCGCGGGTTACTTTTTCATCTTCGGAATGAACGATGAGGCTGTTTATCCCGGGCGTATCGTAGACTGTAAAATTCTGTAGCCCGAGTTTCGCTATGCCTTTTGATATGTCTACGGTTGTGCCCGGGTAATTCGAAACAGTGACATAGCTTCTGGTAAGCGCGTTAAAGATAACGCTTTTACCAACATTGGCATTACCAACTAAAATTATATTCATTGTTATTTGGGTTACGAGGGTTACGGATGCCCGCCTTGCCGAGCAAGGCGAGGCAGGTTACGGGAAGTTACGAAAGTTACATTGAACCATCGTGATTAAGTGTGACCTGCGTAACATTCGTAACCTGCGTAACATTCGTAACCTTTTATTTTGAAATAAGAAATATCCCTATGTTCGCAAAAAAATTAGGCAATAGGAATATACGGTTTTCTCCAGCAATATACACCTTGCGCTCAACTTTGATTTTCTTTTCCCTGCAATAATCAAGAAAATCAAGTGTGCTCAAAAAGTGCAGGTTTGGTGTCTCATACCAAGTATAAGGAAGAGACGCCGTTACAGGAACTCTGCCTCTAAAGAAAAGGCGCAGGCGCGCCCGGTAATAGGCAAAGTTTGGAAAACCAACGATTACTTTTTTACCTACTCTCAACGCGTCAAAAAGCACAGTTTCAACGTGCTTTAACTGCTGGAGGCTCTGGTTAAGTATTATGTAATCAAAAGCTTTATCTTTATATTCTGAAAGCCCGGTATCTATATCGCCGTGAAGCACGCTTAAACCCCTTGCCACGCACCTGTATATCGCCTGCTCATCTATTTCTATGCCCTGGCCGCGTACATTTTTTCTCAGGGTTAAAAGCTCAAGTAGCTCTCCGCCGCCGCAACCAAGATCAAGCACTGATGAATTTTGCTCAACCATATCAAGTATCGCTTTGTGGTCGCTTTTAATAATTTCGTTTTCTTTCATGTTTTACCTCGTTTTTGTGAAACACTTTTTAGAAAATGAGAAATAAGGTGAGTTTCCTCTTCAGTTTCTAAAAGAAAGGCGTCGTGGCCATACGTAGAATCAACCTCGCAAAAGCTTGCTCCAATGCCGGCATGTTTGCATACTTTTACGATTTCTTTTGACTGATACACCGGATACAACCAATCAGATTTAAATGCTATTACCAAAACCTTAAGGGGTTTTCCGGAAAGCACTTCGTGCAATGGTTTATCTTTCGATGCATCAAAATTATCCATGGCTTTAGTAATGTAAAGGTAAGAATTCGCATCGAACCTTTTTACGAAATTATCCCCCCTGTAATGCAAATAACCCTCGACCTCAAAATCGGCAGTAAACTTAAAAGGCTGAATGTTATTTTTTTTCTGCCGCCCGAATTTTTCAGCCATAGAAATATCGCTCATGTAGGTAATATGCCCAAGCATCCTTGCAACAGCCAGGCCTTTGTCCGGAGGTTTTCCTCCGTAGTAATTCCCTGATTTCCAGTCCGGATCAGCCATTATCGCCTGCCTGCCAACCTCATCAAAAGCGATTTGCTGCGGAGAATGTTTAAGCGCACAGGCTATCGGTATCGCGCTACGTATTCTATCGGAATATTTAACGAGCCACGCCAAAGCCTGCATTCCACCCATTGAGCCACCCACAACCGTAAGCAACTTATCAATGCCAAGATAATCTATCAATGCTTTTTGCGCTGCTACCATATCGCCTATGCTTATAACTGGAAAATCCAAGGCGTATGGTTTATTGGTTTTAGGATTTATGCTAGAAGGGCCGGTTGAGCCGCGGCAACCTCCAAGTATATTCGAACAGATAACAAAATATTTTTCTGTGTCAAAAGCCCGTCCCGGGCCAATCATATTATCCCACCAACCGGGTTTTTCCTCATCTTTGTAATATCCTGCCGCGTGAGCATCCCCGGAAAGAGCATGTAAAATCAAAATCGCGTTTGATTTATCCGGGTTAAGCGTGCCATATGTTTCATAGGCAAGCACAACCGGGCTTAATCTCTCTTTACTCTCAAGAATAAACTCCTCGGGCGGAGTTGCAAAAGTAAAATATTTTGTCTCAACCGCGCCAACGCTCGTTTTAGTCATCGTTTGCTCCTTCAAAAACCAGATTCAATTTTAGTACACATTTATCCAATAAGACAAAAACACATAAATTAGACTTCACATATTTTATTACGTTATTTTGCTTTTGTCCAAATTTTTAAATTAAGATTTAGCATCCTGAAAAAGCCAGGTAGAAAGATACCTCTCCCCTGTATCAGGAAGTATAACTACAATAAGTTTTTCTTTATTTTCTTTTCTTTTCGCTACTTCTAAAGCCGCCCAAACAGCTGCACCGCTGGAAATTCCCGCAAGAATTCCTTCAAGCTTGGCAAGCCGCCTGGATGTTTCTCCGGCATCATCGTTAGTAACACGGATAACCTCGTCAATAATATCTTTGTTTAAAACCTGCGGCAGGAATCCTGCGCCTATACCTTGGATTTTGTGTGGGCCGGGATTACCACCGGATAGAACCGGAGAATCAGCAGGCTCAACCGCAATTGCCTTAAAACTTTTTTTCTTTTTCTTAATCACTTCAGAAATACCCGTAAGCGTTCCGCCGGTACCAACACCTGAAATAAGAATATCAACCTTACCGTCTGTATCGTTCCATATTTCCTGCGCAGTTGTTTTTCTATGAATTTCAGGATTTGCAGGATTATTAAACTGTTGAGGCATAAAGCTGTTTGGAATAGATTTAGCCAATTCTTCCGCTTTCTCTATGGCGCCTTTCATACCTTTAGTTCCGTCTGTGAGCACAAGCTCCGCGCCGAATATCTTTAAGAGCTGCCTGCGCTCAACGCTCATAGTTTCGGGCATAGTAAGAATTAAACGATACCCTTTTACTGCAGCAACAAACGCAAGCGCAATGCCGGTATTACCGCTTGTAGGCTCAATGATTACGGAATTCTTTTTAAGAATCCCTCTTTTCTCAGCATCCTCAATCATTGCTGCGCCTATACGGTCTTTTACACTTGATAATGGGTTAAAAGACTCTAATTTAACAACCACTGTCGCGTTTAATCCCTCGGTAAGACGATTTAATCTTACCAGCGGGGTATTACCAATTGTATCAACTATATTATTAAAAATTCTAGCCATGTTTTCCTCCTTAACTAACTTTTCTGTAACGCCTGTTCGATATCGGCGATAATATCGTCAATATGTTCTATGCCGATAGATAACCTGATAAAATCCGGAGTCACTCCTGTTGCCAACTGCTCTTTGCTGGATAATTGCTGATGCGTTGTAGTTGCCGGATGAATCGCCAAGCTTTTCGCATCGCCAATGTTAGCTAAATGAGAGATCAACTCCAATGACTCAATGAATTTTTTTCCTGCAACCAAACCGCCCTTAACACCAAACCCGATAATTGCACCGGCTCCTTTGGAAAAATATTTCTTTGCTTTTTCTTTCTCCGGACTGTTATCCAGCCCGGGGTAATTAACCCAACTTACTTTCTTGTGTTTTGAAAGATACTTTGCAACAGCTAAAGCGTTCTCGCAATGCCTTGGCATTCTAAGATGCAAAGTCTCTAGTCCCTGCAAAAACAGAAAAGAATTAAATGGAGAAACCGTAGCGCCTAAATCTCTTAAAAGAGTAACTCTTGCCTTAATAATATAAGCGATATTACCCAAAGGTTTAAGCGCTTCTACAAAATTTATGCCGTGATAACTTGGATCAGGCTCTGCAATTAACGGGAACTTTCCGTTGGTCCAGTCAAATTTTCCAGAATCAACAATTACTCCGCCCAAACTGGTACCATGTCCGCCGATGAACTTTGTTGCCGAATAAACTACAATATCGACACCAAAATCAATTGGCCTAAGAAGGTATGGCGAAACAGTATTATCCAACACAAGAGGGATTCCATTTTTGTGGGCAAGTTTAGAAAGCCCTTCTAAGTCCGCAACATCTAATTTTGGATTACCTATGGATTCGGCATAGATTGCTTTTGTTTTTGGTGTGATTGCTCTTTGAAAGGCTTCGAGGTCGTTAGATTTAACAAAATTTACCTTAACCCCCAACTTAGCAAAGGTGTAATGAAACAAATTATACGTTCCGCCATATAGATTATCCGCGGAAACAATTTCATCGCCTGCCTGTGCAATATTTAAAAGAGCAAGCGTAATCGCCGCTGACCCGCTTGAAGTGGCCAGGGCGCCAACACCGCCATCTAAAAGTGCAACTCTTTTTTCAAATACGTCGGTAGTCGGATTCATTAAGCGGGTATAGATATTGCCGAATTCTTTTAAACCAAAAAGATTAGCTGCGTGTTCTGTATCTTTAAATTGGTACGAAGTTGTCTGATAAATCGGAACAGCTCGGGAGCCGGTTGTAGGATCAACCTCTTGCCCCCCATGTAATGCTAATGTTTCAATTTTCAATTTATTGTCAATTTTACTCATTTAACCTCCTCTTTTAAATTATTCCGGGTAAGCGTACTTACCCGGAATAATCATTACTAAAAAGCATATTGAGCGCTTATCACAAACCCTCCGCCCAACCCAGTCCTTGTTGTTTCGGTCTTAACATTTCCCGTATAAGTATAAGCTGCAATAATGGTAAGATTTTTGTTCGCGAGCCACGCCAAATGCGCGTCCCAATAGTTAGCGTTTTTATATCCGTCATCAAATTGCTCTCCCTGCTTAAACTCATAGCCCACCACAAAACCGTGTGGCAAAACCACATCAATATTAGCAAACCCAGTTATTTCTCTATCCGTATCAAATCCAAGCACACCGGTAACATACTCCTGAGAAGAAAGTATGCCTCCGGAAAGAATCACAGGCAGCGGGGTTTGCGTAATTGTTTTCGTTGCTACCGCATACCAGTCAACACCGGTTGTGCGCAGTGGTAATCCCAATTGGTGCAAGCTGTTGGCGCTGGTCGTCTTATAGATAGTTCCGATTGAAAATGCAGGAACAAACTGCGAACCAAAGGAATTTTCATCCAAAAGCAGCACCTTGGCTCCGATATTATTCTTGTGAAATGTCGGATGATTTTCCCAATTAATTGTTTCATAACCATAGGAAATCTCAATCCTCTTAAATAAAGTATCAGCAACGCCGAAAGCGGTCCAGTCAATTTTTGAATCGGGAAGATTTACATACCAGGCGCCGAACCGCGGCTTACCTATAATATCCACACCCTTGACTGTTAAATGGCTGCCTTCTTCTGTAGAATCAGCGACATATGCCAATGGATTAAATGCCACACCACCCTCGCCTTCAAGACTATTAAACGGGGGACCTGCATAAGAAAGAACAGGAATATTTACGATAGCGCCAGTTATAAGTAATGCGATTAAAAGCTTTTTCATTGGATAGCCTCCTAAATCTTTTCAGCAAGACTATCCAGTTGACCGGTAATACCTGCTACATATGCATATTTATTATAAATACTGTCCGGATTGTCCGGTTAAGAAAAACTTTTTTATTTTATATCCCACCTCCTTCAATTAACCAAACATCATCAAAACGATTTTTTTGGGCAACTTCCACCTGAACTATTTTTGAGTTATGAACAGTTATAGTTACAGTACCATATTTCAAATTATGGACCGAATCACTTATATCTTTTATTATTGCATCATTAACAATATTTTTATCGGTCTTATTCTTATCCATCTTTTATTCCAACTGACTAATTACCATTTTATTTTATATTGAATATGAACACACTTCCTGCCGTTTCTTTGTCTGGCTGGCTAAGTCATCAAATGTAATGTTATCAATTATACCGCTGATTGCTCTTGAGACATCCTGCCATATACCGCGAAATGCGCACTTATAAACGTCTCGACAACCGGAATAATCTTTCTCTACGCAAGTTATCGGCTCAATCGGACCATCAACAAACCTAACCACATCCCCTATTTTTATCTCAGCTGGATGCTTGGCTAAAAGATATCCTCCGATTTTACCCCTTTTGCTCTCGACAAACCCGCCCCTTTTAAGCTCTAAAAGCACCTGCTCGAGAAATTTTATCGGGATATCTGCCTCTTTTGCCAAGTCATGGATAGTCACAACACCACTGCCATACCTTACAGATAAAACCAAAACTGCCTTTAGCGCATAATCACCTTTATAAGTTATTTTCATCTTTTCTCCTTCTTATTTATACTATCTCTATAAACTTAGTAGAGTATACAATATATTTTAATAGATGTCAAGGCTATTTTAGAAAATTTTTAAAGGAAGCTGATTAGATGATAAAACTTAATACTGGTATGCTTTTTTACTTTCCGTAGGGAGAAATTTCTCGCAGAAGTTTTATAATTGAAGGTAGATGCTCGATAGTATAGTCGATATCCTCTTCCCCGTTATAGCGGGAAAGGCTAAACCTTATCGAACCCTGTATAAAGGTAAATGGTATACCCATTGCGCGTAGAACATGGGAAGGCATAAGCGAACCTGAAGTGCAGGCTGAGCCGGATGACGCGGCGATGCCTTTTTCATCAAGCTTAAGCAGGATAGATTCACCTTCTATAAATTCAAAACCTATATTGGTTGTATTTGGCAGGCGTAATTCTTTATGCCCATTCACACGGACGTTGGAAATTTTTTCTACAATTCCGTTTTCCAGTTTATCACGCAAGTTTTTAACGCGGGTAATTTCTTCATCCATATTTTTTTGGGCAAGTGCACAGGCAACACCTAAACCAACTATTGAGGCAACATTCTCTGTGCCACCGCGCCTACCCTGCTCTTGATGGCCTCCGATTAAAAACGGGGAAAACCTTGTACCTTTACGGACATATAAAGCTGCCACGCCTTTTGGCGCATGGAGCTTATGCCCTGATAAAGATAAAAAATCTACCGGAATTTTTTTCATGTCCAAATTTATTTTTCCTACAGATTGTACTGCGTCTGTATGAAAAACTACTCCTCTCAACCTTGCAATCTCAGCAATCTCGTCTATCGGAAAAAGCACACCTGTCTCATTATTTGCATGCATTATAGAAATCATTGCAGTATCATAATCGATTGCGCTTTTGAGCTCGTTTAAATCAAGCAGCCCGTCGCTGCCAACATCAAGATACGTAATTCTATAACCCTGCGTTTCAAGATATTTACAAAGGCTAAGTACTGCCGAGTGCTCTACTTTTGTGGTTATGATATGTTTTTTGTCGGGGTAAGACCTTAATGTCCCAATTATAGCGGTGTTATCGCTTTCTGTACCGCAGCTTGTAAATATTATTTCATTTACATCGTTTGCGCCTATTAGGTCAGCAACACTTTCCCTTGCGCTATCTATGTTCTTTTTTATCTTTCCGCCAAAAGTATGCATACTGGAAGGATTTCCATAGTTTTCGGTTAAAAATGGCTGCATTGCTCCAAATACTTCGGGTGCTACGCAAGTTGTTGCATTATTATCTAAATATACGGTTTTCATTCTTTAATTTCCTCAACTACTATGTCGCTATCAATAAATTCCCGCAGCCGGGCTTCGACTAATTCTTTTAGCGTAATCCCGGCGGAAGGGCACCCTAAACATACGCCTAAGAATTTTACATAAACTTTATTTCTATCCACATCAACCAGCTCAACATCACCGCCGTCAGCTTTAAGCTGAGGCCTGATTTCTCTTTCCATTGTTTCTTTAATAAGAGATATTCTTTCGAGATTGGTAAGCGTTTTCTTTCTAGGCGCCTCTTTATGCTGGATAACTTTTGTTTCTTCCTTCTCCCAAAATTCATTAAGAAGGCTTTGTATCTGCGGCTTACACTTTCCGCATCCGCCTCCGGCTTTGGTATAATGGGTAACTTCTTCAACTGTTTTTAGGTTATTTTCCTTTATAGCACGTATTATTTTCTGGTCGGTTACGCTAAAACATTTGCATACTATTTTCTCTTCGCCAATCATTTCTTTTTTTGCCGGGGCTCCCCTGTAATTTGCAATAGCAGCCTCAAGCGCCTCCATTCCCATAACCGAACAATGCATTTTCTCTTCAGGAAGCCCGCCAAGATAATCAGCGATATCCTGGTTAGTAACTTTAGAGGCTTCATCGATGGTCATTCCTTTAATAATTTCGGTTAAGGCTGATGACGATGCAATTGCGCTGGCGCAACCAAAGGTTTTAAATTTTGCATCAATTATCTTTTCTGTTTTTTTATCTATACGTAGAGTTAACTTGAGGGCATCACCGCAAATGATACTACCAACTTCCCCTATTGCATCAGGATTTTCTATTTCGCCGACATTAAGAGGGTTCTTAAAGAATTCTTTTACTTTTTCCGAATAATCCCACATGTTTGTTGTCCTTTTTAATAATTAATAAATTATACCTTATTACATTATCTTATTTTGTTCAAATTAATCAAGCTCAATAGTTGTGTGCTCAATGTCAAATTCATCGTTTACAATCTGCTTTATGCGGCCAAGTATTTTCTTAACATCCACGCATTTTTCATCGCCTTTTATTTTAATGTGTGCAGTCATTGAATACATTTTTGAAGTTATTTCCCAAATGTGCATATCGGTTATTTCCTCTATTTCCTTTACTTGTTCCATAAGCACTGTACGTACCTTATCGCTGTCTATACCTTTAGGAGCTGCCTCAAGAAGTATATTGGCAGAATCCCTAAAAAGCCCCCAGCCCCAAATTAAAATTACACAAGCTATAGCAATACTTAAAATGGGGTCAATTATATTCCATTTTGTAAAATAAATTACTATTGCGCCTATAACTATTGCAACCGATGAAAATGTATCCGCAAGCATATGCACAAATGCGCTTTTTATATTCAAACTTTCTTTAGCTGCTCCATGAAGAATCCATGCCGTTATCAAATTTACTACCAAGCCTATCACGGCAATAATAAACATTTCAAAGCCTATTATTGTCTTAGGCTGGATGATTCTATGCACGCCTTCAATAAAAATCCAAGCCGTTACCGCAAAGATAAATATACTGTTAAAAAACGCAGCCAAAATTTCTATTCTATAAAAACCAAAGGTTCTGTGGTGGCACACCGGCCTGTCGGCACAGACAAGCGCAGCACCGCTTATTGCCAGTGCAAAAAAATGCGTAAACATATGCCCGGCATCGCTTATTAAAGCCAAACTATTGGTAAATATGCCGCCGATTATTTCAACAAGCATAGTAATGCAGGTTATTGCAGCGGCTATTTTTAGCTTTTTTTTCTCAAGAGACTTATACTCAAAAAGCTCATCCGCAGCAGATAGTGTTTGTTTTGGCCTGTGAAAATGTTTCATGTTTTCCTCGCTACGCTCGGAAAGAGTACAGAAAACAGAGTACAGATTACAGAACAAACTCTCTTATTTTTTCTCTGTTCTCTGTACTCTGCTATCTGTTCTCTATCAGAATATCTCAATTCCTGCCTTTTTAAGCAGCTTTGCTAATTTAGCAAGCGGTAGCCCTACTACATTATAAAAACAACCTTCAATACGGTCAATAAATATGCCCCCCAGCCCCTGGATATCAAAACTTCCGGCCTTATCCAAAGGAGAAACTTTTTTAAAATAATTTCTTATCTGCCTATCGCTTAAAGCTAGCATATAAATCTTTGTTTTTTCGTAATCCGTAAATATTTTATTTTTATCTATGTCAATTACGGCAAGTCCCGTATAAACCCATTGCGGTTTCTTTGAAATAGTTTTAAGCGTTTTAAATGCCTCATTCAAATTCTTGGGTTTTCCAATTATTTTATTATTTGCTAAAACAACCGTATCTGCGGCTATAACTACGCCTGCGTTAAACCTTTTTGCCGCATCTCTCGCTTTTATGAGTGCGTTTTTTACAACAAGATGATGGCAGCCTTTGCTTAAGCTATGGGTTTCTTTGGCCCCGGAAACATAAACAGAAAACTTAAGCCCTATTCCTTTAAGCAAATCTTTTCTTGCTTTTGATTTTGAAGCCAAAATTATTTTACGCATTTGCTGCATATTTTGCACCTAAATATCCGGAAGCCCAGGCCCAGGCTAAATTATATCCTCCGCGGCTGCCGGTTACATCTAAAATCTCACCTGCCAGATATAAGCCTTTTATCAGTTTTGACTCAAGAGTTTTTTCATCTACTTCGTCAGTATTTATCCCGCCGGATGTAAATTCTGCTTCATTCCAACCTCTCGTACCAAGCACATCAAAAATTTTTCCCTTAAGAACAGATGGTAATGCCTTGATATTTTTTTCCTCAAGCAAATCTTTTAATACTTTCACGAATTTATTCGGCAATATTCCTGCAATTAAATCTTCGCCGTTAAATCCATTATTTATTCTTTTAGTTAATTCCGATTCCAGCTTTTCCTTGTCGATAAAAGGCACCATATCTACTTCTATCTTTACATTTTTGCTATACCGGTTTATGGCAATAGATGCTTCCTCGCTTATATCGAGTATTGCTGTGCCGGATAAGCCGTATTTGGTAAAAAGCATTTCTCCGTTGGCTTGCGCAGTCATTTTATTATCAATTACACACTTTACTTTTGCATATATTTTTTGCCCCTGCAAAAAATGGCAAAAGGGGCCTTTGACAACTAAAGGTACAGCAGCCGGCACAGGAGTAATTATTGAGTGGCCAAATTTAGCTGCTACATCATAAAGGCTTAAGCTTGAACCTAAAGCAGGATAAGCCTTGCCTCCTGTTGCAAATATGATTTTTTTACAACTTATTTTTTGCGAAGCCTTTGATTTTATAAGAAAACCATCTTTATTTTTAGTTACCTCAACCACTTCAAACCCTAGTTCAACAGGAACCATAAGTTTCTTAAGCCAAATTTCCAATACTTTTAAAACCGAAGCTGATTGGTTAGTAACAGGAAAAAAACGCCCTTGGTCTGAATAATATTTAAGCCCGAGCTTATCGAAAAACTCAAGTATCTCGTTCTTTCCAAATTGGCCAAAAACCGACTTCACAAGTTTTTGGGCTGCGTTATTGTAGAAGCTTTCATCAAGTTTCTCATTAAGAAAATTACACCTACCTGCACCACAGACAGAAAGTTTTCTCCCAACTGAATTTTGTTTCTCAAGCAGAATTATGCTTTTTCTTAAAGAAGCAGCATTTATTGCGGCAGTTAAACCTGCGGGGCCGGCTCCGATTATTGCGATATCGTATGTCATATTACTAAATAGATTCTAGATACTTGATGCTAGATGCCCGTGATAAAAACGACGAGTATCTAGAATCTAGTATCGGGCATCTATTGTGTGTTCCCCATTCTCTTCGCTCTTTTCTTATTCCACTTAAAGATTTCTCCGCCGATGTCTATAGCGGCTAAAATTATAAATAAAGCAATGAGAAACCATTTCTTTGCATCTATGCTTTCATGGTCTATTAAGAAGTACCCTTTTAATCTAAAGATTATCGTAATATTAATTACCCATATAAAAAGTTTATATTCTTTATTTTCAATTATGCGTTTAAAGCTAAACGGCCACTTTTCACCTTTTTTATACCTGAAAAAAGTAGGCAATATCATCGGCACTTTATCTTTATAATCAAGATAAATTTTTCCGTGCTTTTCCGTCAATGCCCGCTCTTCGTATCTGATAGTACGGTAATATACTGCTGCCATAATTATTATAAAAACTAATCCCACATAAGAAGTATCTAACAGTATCATAAAACCTATCGCAATCAGCATCGTGCCAAGATATAAAGGGTTACGCACAATAGAATAAGGCCCTGAAGTTGTAAGTTTATGCGTCTTGATAGCATAACCATTTGCCCAAAGCCGCATAATTAAACCCGCAATCACAAACCAAATGCCGGAGTTAAAAGATTCCGTAGTGGGGCTGCAGAAAAATAAAACAAATAAACCGAAAGGATAAGTTACGAAAAATCTGAGCTTAAACCATCTCTTCAATCTGTTTTTAATGCTCATGGCTTATTTCTTTGCCCTGACAACCTTTATGCAATCAAAATAGTAAATACCCTTTCCCGGAAGGCGCGGTTCAAACTGGAAACTCATAATCGGAAAATCTATTGTCTCATTTTTAGTTGCGCTATCCGGCTGCCAATCTTTGCGGACAAAAAAATCCTTAAACTTGCAGGTTATTTCTTTCCATCCGGTAAAATCATCGTCAATTATGTATCGCCAGATTTCTCCGCCTTTATCTTTAATGTCAAAGGCAACCACCCCGCCGCTATTTGTGCCGTACATCTGTAAACTTATAGCGTTAAAGCTACGCCATTTTATATTTTCAGGCAAAACATTCCATTTAGCTGCGCCTTTTACATCAAGATTATACCCACGCGCTATCCACATATAGCCGGAAGGTTTTAATTCATACTCTATTTTGAGCGACTGCATATCGCATATCTTGATATTGGTATCAGCTTCTACTTTTAGAAAAGAGCCTTCTGCGGCTCCGTAATCAACTGTTTCCTTTGTCAGCGGCCCCTCGAAACTATCAATCATAACTTCAGTAGGTGCATTCGAACAACCAACTAGGACAATACTTAACGAAAATATAATCGCAGCAAAATCAAATCTTTTCATCTTTATCCTCCTTAATACACTTGGTATATCGTCTTCCGTCCATCGGTTGCCTGCCCGCCTTTGGCGGGCGAGCTTATCTCATCGTTCGTTATTCGGTTGCGTCCAAAAAGACGATTGACGATTAACGCAACCGATACAAGCGGCGTAACCGCAACCGATTAACGCAAGTCTATCTGTGATAATCTGCTTTCCAATCTGTGATCGTCTGTGTATTTCATCTAAGTCCTGCCGGAATATACCCTTCCAAATCAACGGTTATATATTTGTAGTCAATTTTTTTCAATTTTTTTACAAGGTTATTTATACCAGAATTACCAAGCTTAGTCCATTCTTTATTTTCCATTTCTATGCGTAAAATTCCGCCATGGTCACGCGCACGTAATATGTTTTTGTTTCCGAAATATTTCCTTAAGATATTTTCTGCTTTTTCTATTTTTGCCAATTTCAAGGGAGTGATTTTCTCGTAAAAAGGTATGCGCGAGGCAAGGCAGGCGTTAGATGTTTTCACGGAAATATTTAACCTTTCAGCCAATTGTCTTATATCTTTTTTAGCCAAACCGCATTCAAGGAAAAGGCTTATTACGTTAAATTCCTTATTTGCCGCGAATCCCGGCCGCACATCAGAACAATCATCAAGATTCGTACCGTCTAAAATATTTTTTATTTTATACGCGCGGGCAAACTTTTTCAATTTAATGAACAATTCGCGTTTACACCAATAACACCTGTTTAGAGGATTATTTATAAATTTTTCATTTTTAAATTCATCAGTTTCTATAACTATATGCTTTATCCCTATTAATTTTGCAGCCTTGGTTGCTTCTTTTAACTCGCTAGATGTGTAAGTGGCAGATTTGGCGGTTACGGCAATAGCGTTTCTTCCTAAACAATCAAAACAAATTTTTGCCAAAATAGTACTGTCAAGGCCTCCGGAAAACGCAATAACCGCGGAACCTAAATTATTTATCCGGCGTTTAAGCTTAAGATATTTTTTTTGTAATAGTTTCATTATAATACGTAACTGACCCTCGATACTGGATACTCGTTTTACCATCCAGCATCGAGAATCGAGCATCTGGCATCCTAAACATCTTTCTCGATAACGCCGGCGGCCAAAACCGCATCTTTGTGGTAAAAAACCGCAATTTGTCCGGGAGTTACTGCTTCTGCTGCAGTTTTAAGGCTAACTAAAATTCTTTCTCCTTTTAATTCCGGAATACAATCATAAAATTTTGAATTATAGCGTATTTTTACCTTAATATCGGTTAAATTATTGTCCGGAAAATAATTCTTCCAATCGATGAAAGAATTTATGTTTCTTACGCTAAAACTTTCTTTGCTCAGGTATTTTCTTTCTCCCACAATAACAGAATTGTCTTTCTCGTCAACCTTTAAAACATATAATGGTTCATGCCAGCTTATCCCAAGGCCCGCACGCTGGCCGTAAGTAAAATAATATATGCCTTTATGCCTGCCTAAGACTTTACCGTTTATATGGCGAATATCGCCGTAATATTTCTGCGGGGCTTGGAGCATCTTTTCTATGAAACCATAATATTGTTTTTCTTTCACAAAACATATATCCTGGCTTTCTTTCCTCTCCTGGAACATAAGTTTTTCTTTTTTGGCTATTTTTTTTACTTTGTCTTTAGTAAACCTGCCTAAAGGAAAAATAAGACAGGGAAGAATCTCTGGCTTTATCAATGACAAGAAATATTCCTGTGACTTGATAGTATCCTTTGCACACCCTAACAACAAATGTTCTTTTCTTTTTACTATATTGGCGTAGTGGCCGGTTGAAAGATAGTCAAAGCCCATTGCTCTTATTTTTTCAAAAAGATATCCAAACTTAACCAGCCGGTTACAAAAAGAACAGGGATTAGGAGTAAGCCCTGATAGATAGCTTGTAATAAAATAATCAACTATTTCTTTTTTAAAAAAATCCGTAGTATCTATCGTATAGTGGGGTATATTAAGCTTACTACAGAGACGCTGCGCCTGATATAAACCATCCAAATCGCAGCAACGGTTATCCTGCGGATAAAATTTTAGAGTAAAACCACAGACATCATAGCCTTGTTTTTTCAAGAGATAGGCGGCGAAACTTGAGTCGATTCCTCCGCTTAAACCAACTGCTACTTTAGCTTTCTTCTTCATTGTTGAATATTAGAAATTAGATGGGGCATAAGGAAGGTAAAGCGCTAAATATATTGAACCATTCGCTCCAAAGCAATTCCAGCTTTTTCGATAATATCTTCCTCTAGATTGATTTCGTATATTTCTTTTTCTAACGAAGTAAGGAGCTCATTCAGTGTTGTTTTTTTCATATTTAGGCAGGTCCGCGAAATCCCGAGAGAGAAAAATTGCTTGTTGGGATTTTCCTTTTTCAGTTTATGTAATAAACCTTCTTCTGTCCCGATAATGATTGTTTTTGCGTTTGACTGCTTTGCCCTTTTTAACATTCCTGCGGTGGAGGCAACAAAATCGCACCTTTCAAGAATTTCCTTCTTACATTCGGGGTGAACTATAATTTCCGCTTCGGGAAATTTCTTTCTTGCTTCAAGCAAATCATTTAAGGTAAATTGTTCGTGCACATAGCAACTGCCATTCCACAATATCACATTTTTTTCCGGCACATTCTTTCTCACCCACCAGCCAAGATTTTTATCAGGCACGAATATTACATCTTTTGTCGGAACATTCTTGACCACATTTATCGCGTTACTGGAAGTGCAGCAAACATCACTTACAGCTTTTACCTCGGCAGATGTGTTTACATAACTTACAACCCAGGCGCTAGGGTGTAATTTGCGCAAATTCAAAACATCCTTGGCGTTTATGGTTTCGGCAAGTGGGCAGCCTGCAGTTTGGGCAGGCAAAAGTACTTTTTTATCTTTTGACAGTATCTTTGCGGTTTCAGCCATAAACCTGACTCCGCAGAAAACAATTAAAGGAACAGATACTCCTTTGGAAGTCTTTGACAACTCAAGAGAATCCCCCACAAAATCAGCAATATCCTGTATCTGGGAAATCTGATAATTGTGCGCTAAAATCAGCGCTTTCTTTTCTTCCTTTAACTCTAAAATTTTTTTTATTAATTTATCCATGGCTTGCTGATGCCCGTAAATTTTTTATAATTTCCGGTAATACTTTAAGTAAAGCGTGAATATCACTTTCCTTATTAAACTTACCCAAACTTAAGCGTAAAGCGCCAGCACAATCTTTTTGGCTCATACCTGTTGCAATAAGAACATAGGAAACTTCCGGCACCCTTGCCTGGCAGGCGGAGCCACTTGAGGCACAAAATCCTCTCATATCCAGGTTTATTACAAGATTCTGGGCTTCAACGCCCTCAATACAAATATTCAGAGTATTATATAACCGATTTTGAGGATGTCCATTTACTTTTATTCCCTTTACTGTCTTAAGAATGCCCGCCTCTAGAGCATCTCTCATCTTTTTCACTTTAATTTGTTCTGCTTTCATTTCCTGCAACCTTAATCGGCACGCTTCTCCGAAACCTACGATTGATGCAACCGCCTCTGTACCCGGACGCAATTCCTCTTCTTGATGGCCACCGTGCAATAACGGTTCAATGCTTATGCCACTACCAACATACAATGCACCCGCACCTTTGGGGCCATAAATTTTATGGGAAGAAACAGTAATTAAATCGGCGAAGGCTACGTCAACCTCCACTTTACCGAAACTCTGTACAGCATCTGTATGGAAACAGACTTTACGTTTATTGCAGATAGCCTTGAGCTTTTCAATAGGCTGAATAGTTCCAATTTCGTTATTTACGTGCATTATGGAAAGCAAAATGGTTTCTTTGTCCATACAGCTTTCAAGCTGCTCCATATTGATTATGCCATATTCATCAACATCAAGATATGTTACCTTAAAATTTTTTGTTTCTAAGAAATTAAAAACATTCAAAACCGAAGAATGCTCTATTTTTGAAGTAATAATATGGTTGCCCTTTGCGCGATTTGCAAAACAAAATCCTTTTATCGCTAAGTTATTTGCTTCTGTGCCGCCACTTGTAAAAATTATCTCTTTTGGCTTTGCCCCAAGTAGATTCGCAACAGAAATTCTTGCATCCTCAATGGCATTCTTTGCCTTTTGGGCAATACTGTAAATTGCCGACGGATTTGCAAAATTAGCCCCAAGGTATGGAAGCATTTTCTTGAAAACTCTTTTATCCAAAGGAGTGCTTGAATTGTAGTCAAAATATATTTTATCCATATAAGCTTATCGTAGATTATTTCATTTCGGATATCCGACTGTCTGCGTAAGAATTATTTTTTGATTGGGTTTAAGCTTCATAGCTTGAGAAAGCTCTTTTTTATCAAACCAACCTCGCACAACAGTTGATAACCCGCTGGATGCACAATAAAGATAAACGTTCTGGCTAATGAAGCCCGTATCGCAGGCTGCGATGGCTTCCTTATCCCCTTCCAATTTTTCTGCGCGGGAAAAATCTGCAACAAAAATTAAGTTTATCGGCGCTTCTTTAACGAAAAGCTGAGTGCCGGTTACACCTCTTATATCCTGCGCCACAATAAGCTCAAGTGTGTTTTTGAAAGAATCGTATAAGTATAAGCCTGAAGAAAGTGCAACATATATATCTATTTCCTGGACATTCATAGCCGAAGGGGCGGTTCTTCCCTTTGATTCAACTCTATTTACGCCATAAGCAGCCCATAATAAATCTGAAAGCATTTGGGGAGAAAGCAACTTATTAGAAAATTCACGGCTGGATTTTCTTTCTTTTAGAGCCTGCATTAAGGGTTTTCCTCCCTGCATATCAGGTTGAGGCAATTTAATTAATTTTACTGCTTCAGCAAATAAGCTGGCTGACCATAAAAATGTAATAGCCATAATGAAAAAAACTATCTTTTTGTTCATAAAATACCCCCCTTTTTGAAGGCATATTTTACTACCACAAGCGTAATTTTGCAATGTGAGGTTTATGGCACAGATTTAGTATATCGTAAATCGTCCATCGGTTGTGCGACTCGTTTCATCTATCGTTTATCGGTTGCGTCTTAATGACGCCCTGCGCTTAACGCAACCGTAACGAACTCGCCCGCCTGCGGCGGGCAGGCAACCGTTAGACGAATATCTCATCTGTGCATCAATAAGGTTTGCAAATTGCATAAAAAACCTTAGAATGTGGGTTATGCTGAAAAATTATTTGATGGCAATAAAAGATATTCTTTTACCAAAAATTTGCTTCGCCTGCGAAGAAAAAATAATTGAAGGGTATCTTTGCCCAAAATGCCTTAACCAAATAGAATTTATTTATCCTCCACTGTGTCCTTTTTGTTCAAACCGGCTAACAAATAAAAAAGAAAAAATCTGCGCCAAGTGTTTAAAGAAAAAATTCCCTTACGAAAAATTGATTTGCATAACAAAATATAAAAATCCTGTCGTAGATTTAATACATTCTTTTAAATATAAAAATTACGATTTCCTTGTTGAGTTGTTTGCTTCTTTGATGATTAAACATTTAACACGAATTGGTTTTGAGCCCTGCGGTTATGATATTATAACAGCAGTCCCTTTATATAAAACCAAGTTACGCGACAGAGGCTATAATCAGGCAGGCCTGCTTGCACAATATTTAGCAAATTATTTCAAAATTTGCTTTAAAGATGATATAATCTATGCTACTAGAGAAAGCTCATCCCAGGCAAAACTGGATAAAATCAGCCGGCTTAAGAACCTAAAAGGCGCTTTCTCGGCGCAGGCAGGCCTGGAAAACAAAAAAGTTATACTAGTAGATGATATTTTTACTACCGGTTCAACCGTAAAAGAATGCGCTTATGCGCTTAAAGAAAAAGGGGCTGCGATTACAGTGATAGCTTTTTCAAAAACATAGAGAAAACACCGCGAAGGCGCAAAGGAGACCAAAATCGCAAAAAATAAATTGCATTTCCATTGTATTTTTACAGTATATCGATATTTCTCCTTTTGCATTTTTTGCGGTCTTTAGCGGGTTTGCGGTGTAGAAAAAGTTTTTAACACTTTAAATATATGAAAATATTACGTAATTACATTTTAAAGGATTTTTTTACTACCTTCTTCTTCTCTCTGCTTTTTGCAACCTTATTGATGCTGCTTGTAAATTTGATGATGGCTTCCCAACTTGTAATACGAAAAGGCATGGATTTGGGTATGGCTTTAAAGATATGCGCGCCGTATTTGGTAAACCTCTTACGTTACACTTTGCCGTTTTCTTTTCTGTTCGGCATTCTTTTATCGATGGGCAGGATTATCTCCGATAACGAAATAGTTGCGATGAATGTAGCGGGCGTTTCGTCTTTAAAGCTCCTTAATATTTTTCTAATTATCGGTTTTGCCCTTTCTCTTTGCCTTTATATCATCAATGATAGAATCGACCCTTACTTTCATTACAGTTACCGTGTGCAGATGAAAAATGTACAGCCTAAAAACATCTCTTCTTTGATAGAACCTGGCGTGTTTATGGAAACTTTCCCGAATTACATTCTTTACGTATCGGATAAAGACGGGAATAAATTGAAAAATGTATTTATTTACGAAATAAGCGACAAAGAAGGCGTTAGCCGCGTAACTTACGCAAAGAAAGGAGAATTCGTTGTTGAAAAAAATATCCTTAAAATGAAGCTTGAAAACGGATTCAGAGATGAAAATTCTTCCGACGATAAAAAGGAATTATTCCGTCTTAATTTCGAAATATTTTTTATGGATATACCTATCTCCGATAAAAAAGCGGTTAAAGTAGATAAAAAAGCAGCGGACATGACGATAAAAGAATTGCTGGAAAAAATAAAAAACTATAAACAAATGGGAATTGACACACGAGAACTATTGGCAGAATTTCATAAACGAATAAGTTTTTCTTTCTCTATGCTTACTTTTACGCTGCTTGGTTTTGGCGTATCCCTGCTTGTAAGGCACAGGGAAAAGTCCATAAATTTCGGAATCGCAGCCTTTACGGCACTTGTATATTTTCTGCTTTTTATACCTGCAGAAACTCTTATCGAGTACCGCATGCTAAGCCCGGCTTTAGGTATGTGGCTGCCCAATATCATAATTGCCGCGATAGGAAGCTTCTTTTTATACAAAAATGCGCATTTTAGATAAATATATTTTAAAAAATATTGTTTACTGTTATCTATTCATACTCTTTGTTTTTATTACGCTTTATTTTATTATAGACATCTCTTACACCCTTTCAGATATTTTGAAATCTAAACCCCCGGCCTCCGTTCTTATTTCTTACTACCTCAACATGATTCCTTTGATATTTTTAACCGTAAGCCCTTTTTCTCTGCCGATAAGCGTTTTTTACACTTTTGGTGAACTCGGCCGCCACAATGAAGTTTTAAGCATGCGCGCTTCCGGAATAAGTGTTTTAAGAATAGCTTTTCCCATAATATTCTTTTCAATTATAGTTTCATCCGGCTCTCTTTTTATACAGGAAAAAATACTTATCGGCGCGCAGAAAAAAATAGAAGATATAAAAATTCATTCGATAAAGAAAACTTATTCCTCACAATCAGACGAAACAAATCTTGCATTTTCTTCGATGAATACGATTTTTTTTGTGGGAAAGTTCTCCCCTCAGAAAAAAACATTATCTGATGTAATAATGTTTGAAGAAAACGAAAGAAAGAATATTACTAAAAAAACTATAGCTAAAAGCATGGTTTATGCGGAGAATAAATGGGAAGCAAACGGGGTAATGGAATATAAGCTTGACAGTGCGGGTAATATAACCGGAATGCCGGTTTATTGGGCCAAAAAAGAAATAAAACTCGAAGAAAAACCCGAAACCCTGGTTTTTAAGAAAAGTATACTTTTCCAGTTTGCTTCATTGAAAAATCTAAAAAAAGAAATACGGCAATTAAAGCAGATAAAAGCTTTTGATAAGCTTGCCAACCTCACGATAGACTACAACAGAAAAATCGTTGAACCGCTTTCTACTTTGTTTCTGGTAATAGGAATTTTACCGTTGGCCCTGGAAATAAAAAAGAGACGGGCCGGATTTTCTTCTCTTGGAGTGGGTATAATATGCAGCTTTGTTTATTATACCTTTATGTATTTTGGAATAGCTCTTGGCAAAGGTGGAATAATACTTGCTAATTTCTCACCCTGGCTTGCCCCTCTGTTTTTTGTAAGTGCCGGCATAACCGGGCTTATTTTCTTGAAATAACTAATCAAACTGAAAATTTAATTTGGATGGCAGATGGAAGTCTAACAGGCCTTCAGCGTGTTGAGCAGATACGTTTATCTGCCCTCTAATTATTATCGCTTAAATCAAAATTGATTCCTAAGGAAACATAGCTGTTTCTCGTTGGCGTTTTTATATAGCCTGGGTATTTTTAAGGAAAGCCGGCTGACTATTTCATAGGGAATAGTTTTGGCCCAGGTTGCTACTTCCTCTGTTGTTATCTTCAGATTATTCTTCTTCCCGATTAAAACCACCTCATCTCCCACCTTTATACCGGAATTGCTGCCCAAATTTACCATTATATGGTCCATGCAAACTCTTCCTGCCAGATTGAAAAAACTATCCCCTATTATTGTCTTTGCGCTGTTTGACAGCGACCAAGGATATCCATCCGCATAACCTATAGAAATGGTTGCGATATTTGTAGATTTAGTTGCGACAAACGTCCTGCCATAGCTTACGCTCATGCCCTTTTTTATCTTTTTTATAAATATGGTTTTTGATTTAAGAGAAAGTACCGGCTTTAGATTCAGGATAGCCTTCGCAGAAGGCTTAACCCCATAAAGTATAAGACCGGGCCTGACTATATTAAAATGCGAATGCGGGTAATGCGCAACACCTAAACTGTTTGCGCAGTGTTGATATTTAAACGTAATTCCTTCTTTCGCAAGGCGTGAAATGAATTTGTTAAACACATTTATCTGAGAATTAGTAAAATCAGGGTCTGTATCTGCAACAGGAAAGTGCGTATACACACCCTCCATATTAATGGCTTTAAGGCGTTTTAATTCACGTATAAGGCCATAAGCTTCTTTATAGTATAAACCAAGCCTACCCATGCCGGTATCAATTTTAACATGCACGGGAACCTGGGCATTTGACCTTGCCGCTGCCTTATTCAGCCTTTTTGCAAAATTTAAATCGGCAATAGTAGGTGTTATTTTGTATCTTAAAATTTCTTCTACATAGTCTGGAAGTATAGCGCTTATGGTAAGTATTGGCTCTTTAAATCCATTTTCTCGAAGCGAAACTGCCTCCTCAATTGACCCAACACCAAAACAATCTACGTTAAGATAGGATAACTCTCTCGCAACGGGAATTAAACCGTGGCCGTAAGCCTGCTGTTTGATAGTTGCAATTATTTTTACGTGGCTGCCAACTGATTTTCTTATAAAGTTAAAGTTTTCCCGTAAAGCTTTTAAATCTATCTCTATCCACAATGGCCTAAACATATTTTTTCCTTATTTGACAGGTTTTCGGATGCAAATATAACGGCTCTAAATCACCAATCGCAACAAATCTTTTTTTCTTAGCCAGATCCTGTGCAATTTTCAAATAATACTTTGCCTTAGGATAGACTACTGTTTGACTAAAATTTATTTCCTGATTTATTCCAGACAACTCCTTATATAAATGCTCATCGCAGGTTATAAAAAAATATTCTGATTTACCGCGCACAAAATCCCGTAGCGCAGCCAAATGCTCTTTTGTTTCTCTTTGCAGCAAGTTATTCCTTACTATAAATGTAGCAGCATACACAAGGCCTCTTCTGGCATCTGAAACAACTGCGATCTTCTTATGGCCTTTACTGAACGGGTAAACCATAGAGTAGAAACTTCCAACGCAAACTGCCGGCACATTTAAAGATATCATAAAAGCTTTAATTACACTGAAAGATACTCTAAGCCCGGTAAAAGACCCTGGCCCCTGGCCAATTGCAAAAATATCTATATCCTTTAGGCTTATATGGTGTTTACGAAGATTTTTATCAATAAAATAGACAAGCTGTGAGGCGCCAAATTTAAGATGCCTGTTAAAATCAAACAAAATTTTTCCCCGCCAGAGCAGGCTGATTGAAAGGTTTTCCGATGATGAATCAATCGCTAAGATATTCATTGTGTGAACACCGCAAAACCGCTAAAATCCGCAAAGACGCAAAAACAAAACCGCAAAACTTTGTGATTTCGCGGCATTTTGCGTTTTAGCGGTGTAAATATTAGGTTCATATTTTCATTTCCCTACCTTTATAACCTTTCAAAGAAAAATCTATTTTACGGACATTTTGATCCAATAAAGAAAATTCTATCTTTATATACGCAGGAATAAAATCTTCGATTTTCTCTCCCCATTCAATCACAGTGATTGTATCCTTTGCGTAAAGGAAATCTTCAATACCAATATTAAAAATTTCATTTTCTTTTAGCCGGTAAAGATCAATATGGTAAAAGCTTAACCTGCCTGTGCCATATTGCCGCACAAGAGTAAATGAGGGGCTTAAAACTTTTGCTTTTATATCAAGCCCCTTAACTACCCCTTTTATAAAAGTCGTTTTACCGCCGCCTAAGGCCCCCTCTAAAACAACAACGTCTTTTTTAGTTAAGGTAGCGGAAAATTTCTTACCAAGCGAAATTGTTTCTTCAAAGGACCTCGTATAAACGGTATTTTTTTCTAACCCCACAAAACCAATGCTCCAATTCTTAGAAATGTGTGTATCCTGTTATATTTACTTTACTCAATTTATTATTATCCTCTATTTTATATCCAAACTTACGGCTTTCAACAGTCCCCAGAAAATAAAATTTTGACTTTAATAAATCCATTTTTCGCTCATTTTTATCTACCGTGAAAATAAGTTCATAATCCTCGCCTCTATAAAAATCGCTCTCGCCGTGTACGGCCGGTATCTTGTTCTTATGTATAAGCGCGCCTTTCCTGCTTTCTTTAAGCAACCGGGCGAGGTCAAGCGCAAACCCGTCTGAAATATCAATCATTGAGCTGATCTTAAAATTTGAGGCGAGGTATTTTGCTTCATTAAGGCGGGGGGTAAAACTTTCATTAAATTTACGTTCGCCTAATTTTCCGGTTACAAAAATATAATCGCCATCATTAGCAGTGCTTCTTTTTATAAACTTATCACAACTTCCGATGGCCCAAACATCCAAAAAAATCTTATCGGTACAAGCTGTATCCCCGCCTATCAGGCGAAAATTATATTTTTTACTTAAGTAAATTGCTCCCTTTAATATTTCTTTGAGGTTTTTTTCACTTACAAAACGCGAAATCCCTATTGATATGCCTAAAAATTTTGGCATGCCGCCACACGCGGCAATATCAGAAAGTACCCTCGCAACCGCGCGCATACCTATCGTTTTATAAGAAGTATCCTGCAGCTTAAAATGAATATCTTCTATAAACAAATCGCTCTTTAAAAGAACATTTCTGTTTTCTAACTTAACCAGGGCACAATCATCTCCTATACCGACCAAAACATTATTGCTTTTTTTTACTTTATTCTTTAAAAAATCAACCCAATTAAGCTCATTAAATGCCATAATTAAATATTCTTGCTAAGTAACTTTTTTATATTTTTATCGTAAGGAGGATAAATTATGCCTCTGTCGCTTACGATAGCCGTAATAAGCCGGGAAGGCGTTACGTCAAAAGCGGGATTAAACACTTTCACATTCTTTGGCGCGATATCAATTTTACCTAATACTGTTTTTACTTCGCAGCTATCTCTTTCTTCGATAGGAATTTGTCCTCCATTTGAAAGAGACAAATCAAACGTGCTAAAAGGAGCAACTACGTAAAATGGCACTTTATGATACTTTGCAGCTACGGCAACGCTATAAGTTCCTATTTTGTTAGCGACATCTCCGTTGGCGGCAATTCTGTCAGCACCTACAAATATTTTATCGATTTTTCCTTTTTGCATAAGATAAGCTGCCATGTTATCACATATAAGCGTGCAGTTTATTCTTCTTTTGGTTAATTCCCAGGCAGTTAAACGCGCGCCCTGTAAGAGAGGCCTTGTCTCATCGGCATAAACCTTAATATTTTTGTAAATCTTTTGCGCCTTATAAATAAGGCTTAAAGCAGTACCCTCGCCTGCGGTTGCCAGAAAGCCGGCATTACAGTGGGTAAGTATGTTGTCACCGCTTTTAATAAGCTTTACGCCGAAATCAGCCATTTTTTCGCATAATTCTATATCCTGCTTGTATATTTTTTGTGCTTCATCCAGAAGAGCTTTCCTGATTGCATCTATGCTTTTTCCGCTATTTTGAAGAATTACCTTTTCAAGTTCGCTTAGCGCCCAGCGTAGGTTGACTGCGGTAGGCCGGCACAATTTTAGTCCCATTATGGCTCGTTTAAGCTCGCCTAAAAATCTTTCTTTTCCTAATTTAAGGTTTTTTGCATAAACAGCAATGCAATACGCCGCAAAAACACCGATTAATGGCGCGCCCCGAACCTTAAGCTCTTTTATGGCTAGAAACCCCTCGCGAACATTTTTACATTCTTTCCAAACTTCCTTTTGCGGTAATTTGGTCTGGTCCAAGAAAAACAATTTTGAATTTTTAAATTTTATTGAAAACATTTGTGTATACCCTTTATTATTTTGATTAAAAGACTATGTTTTACATCTATAGCCGCATGGGGGCACATCTCAGAACAACACATACACATTATACAATGTTTATAATCTATGCGAAGAGTTTTGTTCAAATGTATTGCACCCTTGGGGCAAACCTGCACACACTTTCCGCAAAGCCTGCATTGTTTCACATCGATTACAGGCTTAAAGCTAATTAAAGGCATAAGCAAATTGAGTAAAGGGGAAGGTATACTGTTTACGATAAAATGGTCGGGCAACTCAAAATTTTTGATGGTTTCTCCGTGAAGATCCGATACTATCTCAAGTTCATCTTCCTTCAAAAGCCCTCTTATTTTTGCTTCCTTTATCAAAGGATTATCATTATCTTTTATTCCAAGTGCCTTACTTATAGCATAATCTGTGTATAGAGCATCATCACCCAAGATAACTAATCCTAATTTTCTTGGCCGGCCTTGTTTCGCAGGGCCGTTACCGGAAAGTGAAAGAATGCCGTCTACGATATTAAGCTTAGGCTTTAACATCTCATAAAGCTTTAACACCACACCGGTTAAATCGCGTGTTTTCGGGTGCATCTTATGCAGGTGGCTTTTATGCAATCCGCTTATACAGCCATAAAGATTTTTTGTTGCCAGAGTTAAGACCATAACATCGTGTGTTTTTAACTTAGCAAGGTTTATCATTTTAAAGTTGCCTTCGCTCTTTCCGTTATCAGCCGCCCACCAGCACATAGGGATATCGCCAACTACAAGGCTTTGCGTAGGATACAAAAGGTCAAAATTGTTAGTTTGCGCGACCTCTTTGATGCCGGTTTTTTCATAAATTGAATCCATATCCTTGTTGCTTACAAAACCTCCCGGGCTGTCTGCGACAAAAACAGCATTTCCCATTTCTTTAAAAATTTTTCCCACAACCTCAACAAACAACGGATGCGTAGTGATGGCCTCTTCCGGCCTAGCCTCCATCAAAAGATTTGGTTTCAATACTATTTTGTCTAGGGGCTTAAAATTCTTTGATATCTGAAAGTGCTTCTCGAGGGTTACTTTTATTTTTTCTTTCAATATGCCACGATTATAATCTTCGATTTTTAGAATAACTACTTTTTTCATTTGAATGAAAATACTTTATTCGCGTTTGAGCATACGGCTTCTTTTAATTCTTGCAGTTTTAAGTTTTTTATTGCTGCGGCAAAAGAATAAACCGCTTCTATGTCAAGAGGGCTCGATGCGTGTCCGTCAATCTTCATATACGGCGAATCAGTCTCAAGTAAAATATTTTCCAGAGGGCACTTTATCAGCGAATCGATTATGTCTTTCTTTTTTCTGAGTATGTTGAGGGAAAAAGAAACATAGCCGCCTCTTTCGGTTATTCTCTGCAACATTCCATAATCATAAGAAAAGCAATGGAAAACAACCTTTTCGTAAGATGTAAAAAAATCATCGAGGATATCAAAAATTTCCGGTTCCTTTAACCTATTGTGAATAAGTACAGGCAAATTAACATTTTTCGCCAGCTGGAAAAATACTTTAAGAATTTTTTCTTGGGCTTCGTGCGATGTTTTGGCTGTTTCATCAAGGCCTATTTCTCCTATTGCAACAATTTTTTTGTTCTGGTGCAAAACTTTTTCGTAATCTGAAATCGTACTTTCATTGAATTCTTTTACAGAAAATGGATGAAACCCTATAGCCGAATAAATATAAGGATATTTATCGCTTAATTGTAAAGAATTTAAAGTACTTTGAAAATTAATACTTGAATCTATGAATATATAACCGCTGCGGCGGGTAGAAGCAATATTATTTCTTTCTTCCGGGTCAAGACCATTAATATGGCAGTGAGCATCTATAAACATCAATTGGAAATCTGCTTTTTATAAACGCCTGGGCTATTTCTCTTTTTTATCTTCGGCGTCCTCTCTCTCAGGCGCTTCAGAACCGCCTTTCTGGGGAACCTCAAAGCCCCCTTTCTGTGATGCTTTGCACGTCGCAGAAGCTCCGGCTTCGCAAGGGCAACCAAAGGAAATTTTTTCTATTCTGCCGTCTTCAAGTTCCGCGCATACAAGCCTTTTTAGAATATTTACTGAAGTAACCTTACCTTTTCCTTGCGGTGTATCTATGGTATCTCCTTCCTTGGGAAGCCCCTTCGCTAAATCCTTGTAGGTTTTATATTCGTAGAAAAGGCAACACATAAGCCTTCCGCATATGCCTGATATTTTTCCGGAACTAAGCGGCAACTTCTGTGTTTTTGCCATTTTCATACTTACCGCTTCAAAATTTCTTAAAAATTTTACACAGCAAAGAGATTGCCCGCAAGGCCCAATTCCTCCGAAAAGACGAGCCTCGTCCCTGACCCCTATCTGGCGCATCTCAATCCTTATCTTAAAAACCTTTGCCAGGTCTTTAACAAGCTCCCTGAAATCTACCCGGCCTTCGGCAGTAAAATAAAAAACTATCTTTTTCCTGTCAAAAGAATATTCAGCATCAACCAATTTCATCGATAGTTTATACTCACCTATCTTTCTTGAACACTGGCGCATTGCCTCTTTAGCATCAGCTTCATTCTGTTTTATACGTTCCATATCCTGGCTAGAAACCTTTCTTACTATGCTTTTAACTGAAGATTGTGCTTCTTCTTTTTGGGGTTCAGAGATATCACTTACTTCTACCACCTCTCCATAATCAGTACCCCTATCGGCTTCAATTATCACATAATCGTTAACGTTTACGCCTTCTTCTATCCTATAGGTTACGATTTGCCCTGATTCCCGTAGGCGCACTGAAGCTACTCTCATAAAATCCTCTCCCTTATTAAATTTAAAGCTAAATTTTCATTAATTGTTGCGCCGTTAGCATAAATTTCAAGGATATCTTTTATGGCCGCGCAATAAGTGTTTACATTTTTTATCCTTATGTTTTCAAGGATTATCTCACAATCACTAAACCTAAGCAAACGATTGTTTCTGCCTAATGAAAACAGGAAAGCGTCTCTGAGCACAAGATTAAGGCTCCAAATAAATGATAAAAAATCCTTCCTATCTTTAAAAACCGGGCGCTCTCCTTTTAGAAAACCTAAAATTTGAGTGAACCTGGAATCTTCAGTTTTATTTTCTTGAGGAGGAAGAAAAATCTTATTGCAACGCGAAACTATGGTCGGTATAAGGCTGTCTATTCTTGAAGCGCAGATAGCGATCAAAGAATTTTTTGGCGGCTCTTCCAGTGTTTTTAAAAAAGCGTTGGCAGACGCTTCTCCCATATTTTGGGCATCCTCAATTACAAGAACCTTTTTTTGCGCGCGAAAACTTTTGAGCCGCAGGAATTGCTGGGCTTGTTTTATATTTTCAATCGTAATTGTCAGAGTCTCGGGTTTAAGCATAAAAAGATCAGGATGAGCATAACGCTCTATATTACTGCAATCCCAGCAAGTATTACAAAAATGTTCCGCGTCATTTGTACAGTTTATGAGCTTTGCGATATCTTTCACAATAGAAAAATCATCTCCTATAAAAAGATAAGATTTTCCTATTATGCCCCGCTTTTTAAGTAAAGAAAAATAATTTAATATTTTATTCTGAGTTTGCATTTATGGAACACCTTAATAAATCACCGATATAGTGACATCCGCCGACTTGTCCTCCGAAGCTTTAGCGTAGGAGGAAGCCCACCATAGTCATTAGTGCCTTAATAAAGGGCGAAGGCGGATAAACTTGAATTTATTCACAAGGGCCTTTTCCGTCCGCTTGTAAATTTCTTCCAGATTAGCCTGTGCATTAATAACTTTTATTCTGTCAGGATACTTTTTAGCAAGCGCAAGATAACCCTTCCTTAATTTATTATGAAAATCAATTGGCCGCGATTCTATACGGTCTTTATTTTTTATTCTTTTTAAGCCTTCGCGGGCAGAAACATCTAACACAAGAGTTAAATCCGGCGTAATGCCAAGAGAAAACATTTGAACTGATTTCTCAACTATAGCGCCCAAGCCTAAGGCATAACCCTGATACACTAAAGTTGAGTCAAAAAAACGGTCGCAAATTATAAAATCATATTTTTTAAAAGCGCCCATAAGTTTTTCTTCAATTAACTGTGTCCGGGCCGCCAAATATAAAAGCAGTTCTGTGTGGCGGCTTAATTTTTTATTTGCTTTATCTAAAAGAATCTGGCGTATTTTCTCACCTACCGCAGTTGAGCCGGGCTCGCGAAATACGACTACCGAAAACCCTTTGGCTTTCAAGAGTTTTTCTAAAAAGTTAATCACACTACTCTTTCCGCTGCCTTCCAATCCTTCAAAGGTTATGAATTTTGTCCTCATTCTTTTTTCCTCCAGGCAGTCGCTCCTTTATGATCCTCTAAAATATAACCTAGCTCTTCCCATCTCTTTCTTATTTTATCTGCTGAATCAAAATCTCTTAGTTGGCGTAATTTTTCTCGTTGATATTGGTCCTCATATTGTTCTTCCAATAACTCAAGCTGCGGCTGCACACTTAAATTGAAAATGTTGAATAAATCTTTCATTTTTGTACGTGCGTATTCAAAAGACTTCAGATTTGAAAAACTGAGAGCTGTATCTCGTAATTCAAACAAACAACTTAATGCTTGAGCTGTATTGAAATCATTGTCCATAGCTTCTTCAAACTTACTAAAAATACTATCAATCTTATTCTTGTCTTTGTCGGAAATAGTTGGTTCTGCTTCTCCTCTATGTAATATATACACTGTATTAAAAAAACTATCTAGGCTTTCTTTTTGTTTTTTTGTTTCCTCTATCTTTTCTTGGTTGTAATCTATGGGGTGTGAATAGTGTGCTGATAAGAAAAATAGTTTTAGTAAATTAATATTCTTATATTTATTTATAAAATCCTTTATCGTTACAAAATTACCTAATGATTTTGACATCTTTTGTGAGTTAATTGTTAAAAGCCCGTGATGTATCCAGTATTTTGCAAAAGGCTTGCCGGTGCACGCCTCAGCCTGCGCAAGCTCATTCTCGTGGTGCGGAAAAACAAGGTCGCGCCCTCCCGCATGTATATCAAGCGTCTCGGTTTTTAAAAACTTCTGGCTCATCACCGAACACTCTATGTGCCAGCCAGGCCTGCCATTACCCCATGGACTTACCCAGAAAGGTTCATTTTCCTTTGATGCCTTCCAGAGAGCAAAATCTAAATGGTCTTTTTTAAGTTCAGTGGGAGATATTCTTACACCTGCCTCCATTTCCTCAATCTTTTGCCCGGAAAGCTTTCCGTATTCATTGAATTTTCTGACATTAAAATATACATCGCCTGCGGCGACATAAGCAAAATCTTTATCAATAAGCTTTTGTATATACTTAATCATATCCGGGATATTTTCCGTGGCTCTCGGTTCAAAATCGGCCTTGTCAATACCAAGTGCGTTTAAATCTTCGTAGTATCTCTCAATATATTTTTTAACCAATTCCTGCCAGTTTACTTTTAATTCATTAGCCCGGTTTATGATTTTGTCATCTATATCAGTGATATTACGCACAAATTTAACGTCATATCCTCTGTATTTTAAGTACCTGCGCATTACATCAAAAATATAGAGGCTTCTGGCATGGCCGATGTGGCAGTCATCATATACGGTTACTCCGCAGGTATACATTGAAACATGCGGCGGGTTTTGCGGGGTGAAATGCTCTTTCTTTCGGCTTAAAGTATTGTTTATTTTTAGCATTTTTTAACTACTGCAAGAGCTAAACAGGAAATAGCTTTCTTTGAACCCAAAATATCCAATCCTTCCTTAGATTTTATTTTAACATTTATTGCTTTTGTCTGAAAAATTTCACGAAGGGACGTTAAAATCCTTTTTTTGTGCACGGATAGCTTTGGTTTCTCGGTAATTATTGTTGCATCGATATTAATGATATTAAATTTATTTTTGATTTTTTTCAATATAAACTGCACAATTTTTCTGCTATCTATACCTTTTGATTTTATATTTTGTGGCGGGAAATAATCGCCTATATCACCAAGGGCGCATGCTCCGCAAATAGCGTCAGACGCCGCATGCAAAAGGACGTCTCCGTCAGACACAGCCTCAAGGCCAAAATTAGAGGCAATCTCGACACCACCTAAAACGAGCGGCCTCTTTTTTTTGGAAAACCGGTGAACATCGAAACCTAAGCCAACCCTGTATCCTTTCATAATTCTTTAGTGTATCAGGTAACACGTATCAAGTATCACGTCTTTAAAAAATTACATACGTCAGGACGTGCTACGTGATACCTGTTACGTGGTACCTTTCGTCTTCAATAGTGCTTTTGCCAAAACCATATCCTGCGGATAGGTAATTTTTATATTACGGTGGCTTCCATTTACTATTCTTACTTTTTTCTTCATAAACTCAAAAAGCTCGGCATCGTCAAAAGTATTCCTGTGGTTAAATTTTTGATATGCATCCAACAACAGGCTCTTCTTAAAAGCCTGGGGAGTCTGGACCATCGCTATATCATTTCTATTAAGAGTATTTTTTACAAAATTACCACGAATGCCTTTTAATGTGTCTCTGGATTTAACTGCGCAAATAACTGCGGGGTATTTTTTAACATTCTTTAGCATTTCAACTATTACCGCTCTTGGCGTAAAAGGCCTCGCGCCGTCGTGAATAAGCACATAGCCTATATTTTTATCCAATCGGGATAGCCCTGCAAAAACAGAATCCTGACGGCGCACGCCTCCTTCAGCTAAAGAAACTCTTTTGTCTTTGATAAGTTTTTGCGCAAGGGTAAAATTCTTTTTTCTTAGGACAATAACGATTTGTTTTATCGCCTTTATGTCCTTAAAAAGCTTGTAGGTATGATAAAAGAGGGGTTTACCTTCTAATTTAATTGCAGCTTTATCAGCACCTAAACGCTTACCCTTGCCTGCGCAAACTATTACAGCACCGACATTAGATGGCATATTCGTTACAATAAATGTTACGGAGGTTACGTTAATTCTTTCGCCTTCGGCGGAAGAATTAAGTTACGAAAGTTACGGAAGTTACATTAAAATCACTTTATTTATGTAACCTTCGTAACCTACCCAGCAGGCTGAAAGCCTGTGGCCTACGTAACCTGCCTGCCGTGACAGGCGAGTAACCTAAGATTTATGGGCTCTATTATCTCTTTAACTTGCCAATCTCGTAAATACTATTCGACCGCTTGGGCTTTGCAAAACTGATGTTACTTCTATATCTACATTTTTACCAATTAGCCATTTAGCGTTTTCTACTACCACCATGGTGCCGTCTTCAAGGTATCCAACTGCCTGGTTATGTTCTTTCCCTTCTTTTATAAGTTTTATGGAAAACTTTTCGCCAGCTACGAATGTAGGTTTTAGCGCATTTGCCAGGTCATTAATATTTAAAACTTTTATACCCTGTAACTGGGCTATGCGGTTTAAATTGTAGTCGGTTGTAATAATCTTTGCATCGAGAGTTTGCGCAAGCACAACCACCTTTTCGTCAACGCTTTTAACCCCCTCTACGTCTTCATTGTAAATGTCAATTTCTATATTGGGTTCATTTTTAAGAGAGTGCAACACTTCAATGCCGCGTTTTCCCTTCTGGCGCTTCATGTGATCGGTTGAATCGGCCAGCGCCTGAAGTTCGTTTAAAACAAACCGCGGCACAATAAACCGCGCTTCTAAAAATCCGGTTTTAACTATATCTAGAATCCTTGCATCAATAATTATGCTTGTATCTACAACAATAGTTTCTTCCTTTAGTTCCTTACGCTGGAATTTAACATAAGGAATGATAAGGTTAAATTCGCCTCTTCCTTTAAGCCCTAATGTAACTCCCAAATAAATAAATATGAACGTAACGAACACTTTCATATTGTAAGTAATTTCTTTAGGCAAGAGAAATAATTCAAGTGTCCTGTTAAAAATCCAGGCAACAAGCAGTCCGAGAAATATCCCAAAAACTGCCGAAGAAAGCCCTTTTAAGGAAATTTTTCTCGCGAAAACTTCGAAGAATACAACTACTAGACCGACTGCAAAACCTATACTGGTTGCCAATAACGGATTAAAGTCACCCAGCCTAAATGCTGCGGCCGTACAGATAAAAACAAAGAAAGCCCTGATGATAAATAAACCTTTCATACCTACCTCCAGATTTTTTCTATAACTTCTTTTAAAGAAGAAAACCCTTCTATTTTAAATTTAAACTTGGCGTCGACATCTTTTAAATTACTTTCCGGGATAAAACAGCGCGCAAACCCCGCTCTTCCTATTTCTTTAAGCCTTAGATTTATATTGCTGACACGTCGAAGCTCTCCCGCCAGGCCTACCTCGGCAATAAATGCGCTGCTTAGAGGCGGCTCTTTTTCTTTGTAACTTGAAATTATTGCAATTACTGCTCCCAGGTCAGCAGCGGGATCATTTATCTTAAGGCCTCCTGCGACATTTAAAAACACATCTTCGCTCGAAAGAGACATTTTAAGCCTCTTTTCGATTATGGCAATAAGTAAAGAAAATCTGTTAAAATCAAACCCAAGGCTTCGCCTTCTAACAACCCCGAAACTGGCCTTGCTCACAAGGGACTGTAACTCAATAAGTAAAGGCCGTAACCCCTCTATAACGCAGACGACGGAGCTTCCGGAAATAGCTTCATCTTTATGGGGAAGAAAAAGATCCGTAGTCTTTTTGACTTCTTTAAGGCCGCTGGATAACATTTCAAATACCGCGATATCTCCGGTAGGGCCGAATCGATTTTTAACTGCGCGCAGAATCCTGTAATTGGAAAGGATTTCCCCTTCAAAATAAAGAACGCAGTCAACAATATGCTCAAGTAGTTTAGGCCCTGCGATTACTCCTTCTTTAGTAACATGGCCGACGACAAAAATAACTACATTCAAAGACTTGGCAATCTGAGTAAGATAATCGGCAGAGCCTTTAAGCTGCGAAACGCTTCCTTTTGGCCCTTCGGAGCGCGCGTTCCAGACAACTTGTATCGAATCTATAACTATGAATTTAAAACCATGCTCTTTTATGTAGCCGAAGACAGTTTCAAGATTATCTTCTCCCAGAATGTAAAGATTGCTATCCTGGGTATTAAGCCTGTTTGCGCGTAAGGATACTTGATGGGGAGATTCTTCGGCGCTCACATAGAGAGTTTTTGCTTTAGCCGCCAAGGCTGATGAAATTTCTAAAAGAAGGGTAGATTTGCCGACTCCCGGCTCTCCGCCTATAAGGATTATCTCTCCATTTACGAGCCCTCCGCCGATTATGCGGTCAAACTCATCTATTCCTGTTACAATCCTGTTATAATCTTTTCCTTCTATATCTTTTACAAGGCGAGGCGCTTGCTTTTCTTTAATAATTTCCCCATCACGCAGCTCTTCCTTTTCTTCGAAAAAAGTTTCCCATCCTTCGCAAAGAGGGCATTTGCCTAACCACTTAACCGATTTATATCCGCAATTGGAGCAATAAAACATAATAATCGCATGGCGCATAGAGCATGGCGCATAGCGGAAAAAATGAAGAAAACAAATAGCAGATTTCGAACATAGAAAATAAAGACTTCTGCTTCCTGTTTCTCACGCTTCGCGCTTTGCGCTATGCGCTATGCTATTTGGCATCTTTTGGCTTATAAAGTAATTTCCAGGGATTCTCTTTTAACTCGTCAATGAATTCTTCCGTCTTAGTATAGAGAGAATCATCGTAAAAAAATTTGCCGAGAGTGCCTTTTTTGTTTCTCACGTCTTCTATTAATTGCCGCACATCGGCACTTATCTTTTCTACATTAGTAATTGTGTTTGCAAATGATTCCTTAAGCTTTCCATCTTTCACGAAAGCATTCACCTCTTCCATGGTCTTGTTAAAATTGGTAACTACGTTAAAAAGTGGCGTTGGAGAGATTCCTTCAACCACTTCTCCTCCGGTTAAAAATCCTTCCGGCTTCACGGGAGGCACTATTTCAAGGTATTTTTCTCCGAATAAACTTAAAGAGTTTATAAAAAAATAAGAATTCTTCGGTATGCGTGAATCTGTACTTACCTTTACATAGACAAATACATACGGCTGTAAATCATCATCTTGTTTGACTTCAACATACTTAACCTCACCAACATCTACACCGCAAAACCGTACGGGAGAAGCCGGGCGAAGCCCTTCTGCAAAATTAAATCTTACTTTTAGAAGACGGGTCCCCTTCCAGAAAGTGGTTTCTCTTATCGAGAGGAGCGTAATCAAAAGCAAAATTAGCGCGCCGATAAAAAAAGCACCTACTCTCATTTCCAAGAAATACTTTTTTATGTTGGAAAGATTGTTAGCCATTACACCTCCTCAATGAGCACATCATTTTTTTCAAGCCTCGCCACCTTCGGTGGCAGGGCGCAGAAAAAATGATAGTGCGAATTGATCCCGCCGAGCTTGTGGTAAATTTTTCTTGAAAAATTTACCACATATACAGGCGAGGCGGGATAATAAAGATTAAAATAATACATAATTATACTCTAATTTTATACCTCCATCTCTTTTATCGGCCCGGCTGAAGAGCCATGCAAAAACTGCACCACGCGTGGATCCTTAATGTTTTCCAGGTCATCTTTTTTGCCCTGAAAAATTATCCTTCCACCCAATAAAAATGCTATGCGCTCGGAAATTTTTAAACCGACCTCAAGGTCATGCGTGACTACCAGCGAGGTAATTGAAAGCCGCTTGTGTAAATCTTCAATCAACGAGACCACCTTGTCAATCGCTATAGGGTCAATGCCTGTTGTCGGCTCATCATAGATTATAATTTTCGGATTATAAATAACTGCCCTTGCGATAGCCACTCTTTTTTTCATACCGCCGCTTAGTTGATAAGGGTAATGGTCTTCTATCCCCTCTAAGCCTACCAAAGCAAGAGTTTCTTTTACTTTTTTTCGTATCTCAATTTTTTTAAGATTTGTATGCTGATAAAGGAAAAAACCTACGTTTTCATCAATAGTCAGAAAATCAAATAAAGCCGCGCTTTGGAAAACCAGGCCAAACTGATATCGCACCTTTTCAAGCTCTTTATTGTTAAGCCCGGTTGAGTCGACACCGTCAATAAAAACTTTACCAGAGTCAGGCCTAAGTAAACCTATTATGTTTTTAAGAAGAACTGTCTTGCCAGCCCCGCTTCTTCCGATAATAAGAAATGTTTCTCCTCTACCTACCGAAAGGTTTACTCCTTTTAATACCTGTTTATCTCCAAAATATTTGGAAACATTTTCCAATTTTATCATTTCTTTTACCATGTCATTCATTCTTAATAAGCAATACTATTCTATACGAACATAAAATAAAATAAAGCCGTAAGAATACAGTCACATATAATTATTAAAATAAACGAGCGCACTACCGAATGCGTTACGGACGCTGAAACATCAGTGGAAGAAAATGGTTTGAAACCTTCATAAGAAGAAACAAAAGCAATTATGGCCCCAAAACAAACACTCTTTATAAGCCCGCTGGCGATATCTTTTATTTTCAACGCATCAAAAGTAAGCTTAAAATAAAACTGAAAAGGTATGCCAAACTTTGAACTGCCCACTAGGTACCCGCCTAAAATACCTAAAAAATCTGCGTAAATAATCAAAATCGGCATAGCGATAATTAAAGCCAGGAACTTTGGAACAACCAGATAGTCTATTGGTTCAACCGCAAAAGCTTCTAATGCGTCCACCTGCTCGCTTATTTTCATAGAGCCTATGCCGGCGGTTATAGAAGCCCCGCTTCTTGCCGCTACAATCAACGAACCGAGTACAGGCCCTAACTCTCTTACCAGAGAAAGTGCAACTAAAGACGCTATATAAATTTCTGAAGAAAATTGCTTTAGCTGATAAGCGGTTTGGAAGGCAATGATTATACCAACGAAAAAGGAAATAAGCGAAACTAGCGGAAGGCTGTTTAAGCCTATAAGGATAATTTCTCTCCTTACTGCCTTAAGGTCGCGCTTCTTGGCAAAAAGCCACCAGAAAATATCTCCTATAAAAAAAGCTATACTTCCTATGTATTGGAATAAAATTTGTAGATTACTCAGGAACGGAACAACTACGAAAACGTTTAATTTTGAACGGGCACTCACCAAACCCCCTATGTTTTAATTTAATTAGAATTCCTTTCGCCGCTCAAAGCCAACGATAGTCCTGTCGTCCTCCATGCGCAAACGTAAAAATTGATCATTCAGCAATTTGTAACGAACCTCTGCGCCTGTTTTCATTGAGCTATCTTCTCTGTCGTAGGTATCCAAAAGAATATCAAAATTATCATCAACGTTTTTCTTAAGCCCTACGCTGGTTTTTTCTTCAGATAGGATTTCCCATCCTCCGAGGTTTACCTTTTTAGAAATATATTCGGCTTTAGGCAAAATATTGGAAAAATCCCTTAAATTCATAACGCCTTCTATTTTATAGATATTTCCATCGAGAAGCACAATTTCAGAATCACTTAAAGTAAACAAAGGGGGTTTGCCCAAAAAATGAAAAACCAGGCGCGAGAAATCTACATCCTGGTATGTGCCATTTTTTATATCCAATGAACCGTTTATAAGAAAATCATTTATCTTGCCCCAGATTTTTATCTTGCCTTCGATGTCGCCTTCGATAAAAGAAGAATTTTCCCGCCAATTACAATCTACATCCAAAAGTAGCTCGTTTTTGTCAAGATCAATTTTTCCTCTTGCCAGAAACTGAGGCGAACGTAAATAATTTACAAAAAGTAAGTTATCTTTCTTCACCAATTTTGCCGAAAGATATTGCATCTGCCTTTTGCCAAATAACGCATCATCAAGGCCATTGGGCAATAACTCGATATCTTTTCCTTCCAGATTAACTATCAAAGAACCGTCTTCCTGCTTAAAATCAAAACCGACGTCGGCGTTTATATTGTAATTACCGAAACAAAAATCGTCTAAGACAATCTTACGCCTGACTAAATCAATTTCTATAAAATTATAAGCTAAACTTACTGGCTGTATAGTTATCAATAATAATACAAGAAGGAAAAAAAATTTCATTCAAACTTCAATTCTTCGCCTTTTCTAGTTACTTTTATTTTCACTGGTTTTTCTTTTTTCAATCTCTCTGTAAATTCTCCTTTTATTATATCTTCCGCCAACGGATCCTCTAAAAACCTTTGTATAACTCTCTTTAAAGGGCGCGCACCAAACACCGGATCAAAACCTTTCTCTACAAAAAAATCCTTGGCATCATTGGAAAGTTGGACCTCAACACCCTGGTCTTTCAGGCGGCTGTTCACGTAGGAAAGCTCAATGTCAACTATCTTGCCAAGGTCTTCTTTACCAAGAGGCCTAAAAACTATAACCTCATCTAGCCTATTCAAAAATTCCGGTTTAAACGCTTTTTTTACTTCATCAAGAAGCATGTTCTTCATATCTTCGTAGCCTATATCTTCTGTCAGAGGCTTAAAACCCAAGGAACCACGCTGCCTGATTATTTCAGCGCCAACATTAGAAGTCATTATCAAAATGGTATTTCTAAAATCAATCTTTCTTGCGAAGCTGTCGGTAAGCCTGCCTTCTTCCAATATCTGTAAAAGTAAATTAAACACATCTGGATGGGCTTTTTCTATTTCATCAAGCAAAATTACGGAATACGGCCTTCTTCTAACACGTTCGGTAAGCTGGCCTCCCTCCTCGTAACCTACATAGCCGGGGGGGGCTCCTATAAGCCTTGAAACATTGAATTTCTCCATATACTCGCTCATATCAATTTGAAGCAATGCCTCTTCATCACCGAACATAAGTTCAGCAAGAGCCCGCGCAAGCAAAGTCTTGCCTACTCCGGTTGGCCCGAGAAACATAAATGAGCCAATTGGCCGGCGCGGCTCTTTTATCCCTGCCCTTGCACGCCTGATAGAACGCGCTATAGCCTGGAGGGCTTCTGTCTGGCCGATGACTGTTTCGGTTAATTTTTCTTCAATCTT
>Ga0265297_10002152_pt1 | contig 41575 bp, 55 predicted proteins | sample Munlanlwell13791_FD_192502 | JGI IMG/M metagenome (GOLD analysis project Ga0265297, IMG submission 192502) | Leachate microbial communities from a municipal landfill in Southern Ontario, Canada - Leachate well 137-91 | ecosystem: Engineered > Solid waste > Landfill > Unclassified | place... | reverse complement strand
ATACGAGAAATTGTAGACTTGATGTATGATAAGAATTCTGTTCCTTTTAAAGAAAGAGATTATCAAGCTATACTAGTTGAAGTTGATGGTGTGCCTATATCTTTTGATAAGTGGGATAGAACTCCTTCGGTAGACCAACATGTGTTAGTATCATTTATGTTACATGGTGGTGGTACTGGCAATACGCAGAAAGACATTGGCAGAGCAATGATGATGCTTGCTGTTGTAGTATTGTCTATTTATACTGGTGGTGCTGCGGGAGCTGCTTATGCTTCGGCTTATAGTGCTGGAGCTGCTACTGCTATGTCTGCAACAGTTGGTGCTGTGACTTCTATGGCAGTAATGACAGCAGGTATGATGCTTGTCAATGCTATTGTTCCCTTACCTAAAGTTCATGATCCATCTAATGGTAGAGATAAAGAATCTTATGGTATCACTGATGCATCTAATCAGGCAAGTCCGTTTGGGACTATCCCCGTAATATTAGGTACACATAAAACGTTTCCTCTTTATGGTGCTTACCCGTATACAGAACTGGTTGGTAATGATGAATATTTGCGTTCCTTGTTTGTTTGGGGGTATGGACCTGCAACGATTACAGAAATAAGTATTGGTGACAGCCCAATTAGTCTATATGAAGATGTTGTACTTGAAACTAAAGAAGGTAGAAGTACTGATGCTGATATTACTTTAATTCCAGAAACTGTAAAACAAACATCCGTTCAAACTAGATTAAAAAGTGGTGATGAGGCGATTGAAAGAAAAATTGATGGGGTTGGATGGGATCAACTTGGTATAAATATTATTTTTCCTACAGGACTTTACTACCTAACTTCGGAAGGTGAACGAGTAGAAATGGATGCCATTGTTGAAGTATGGTATAAAGAAGAGGGTGGGGAGTATATCCATGTTCCTGGTGTTTATCCAACTTCAGTTATGGAAGAGGGTCACGAAGACCACACCTTTTATGCAATAGATAGAACTACCAAACCATTACGACTTGGCATAACTTGGGATGTTGATGCTTCCAAACAATATTATGTAAAAGTCCAAAAAACTTGGAATTTAGCTAAGTTGGAAGATAAACCAAATTATGTCCAATATTGTAATTGGGAGTATATTAAAACTACAGCACATACCCCCCCAGTTAACTTTTCTCAGCCACTTGCTATGACAGGGTTGAAAATAAAAGCTACAGAGCAGTTAAATGGTGTTATTTCTGATTTAAGTGGGGTAGTTTCATCTTATGCAACAATCTGGAATGGCACAACATGGACTGGCGAAGCGGTAAGTAATAACCCAGCCGCCCTATTTCGTATGGTTTTAATGCATCCAGCTAATATAAAGGCTAGAACCGCAACCCAAATAGATGATGCAGGTCTTGGAGAATGGTATGAATTTTGTGAAACAAATGGATATGAATTTAACCAAATAAGAGATTCAAAATCCTCTGTTTGGGAATGTTTAGTTGATATAGCGGCTGCTGGAAGAGCATCACCTTCCTTAGTAGATGGTGTATGGGGAGTTGTAGTAGATTCAGCTGATAAAGAAATTGTTCAGCATATAACACCAAGAAATAGTTGGGGATTTTCTTCGTCAAAGCAGTTGTATAGTCCCCCGCATGGTTTTAGGATAAAGTTTAAAAATGAATTAAATGACTATGAAGATGATGAAAGGATTGTTTTAGATGATGGGTATCATCTTGACGGATATGATGCTTGGAAAAATCCTGTAAATACTGATATTTATACTGAGGCAACAATCTTCGAATCGGTAGAGTTTCCTGGTATAACTCATCCTGATTTAGTATTTAAGTTTGGTAGATATTTCATGGCAGCAGCTAGGTTACGTCCTGAAGTTTATACTTTAAATATGGACTTTGAACGCTTAGTATGTAAACGTGGGGATAAAGTTCTTGTTGCCCACGATGTTCCTATGTGGGGTACTAAATGGGGCAGAATAAAAGAAATAATTAAAGAAAATGTAACTTCTAGTGATATTATTTTTACAGATAGAACAGATATTACTATTTGGGATGAAACTGATAGTACTACTTGGGAAAAAGGAACAATTCTTCAAAAAGTTACTGGAGTACGCTTAGATGAAAAATTTGCTATAACTTCCCCATCACAATATGTTATGAGAGTGAGAAGAAGTGATACAGGAGTATCACAAATTATCCCATTAAAGGAAACTGCTGTTGGTGAATACGATATAGCGTATTTTGATACTGAATTAGGTACAGCTGACCCACTTGTTCCATTAGTTGGTGATTTGGTTATTATAGGAGAATTAGAGCAGGAAACGAATGAATGTTTGGTAAAAGCTATACATGCTGAAAATGATTTAAATGCAAGATTAGAGCTTGTTGATTATGCACCAGAGATTTATGATGCTGATGTTGGCACAATTCCAGAATTTAATCCAAACATAACAAGAGTACCTGAAATCTCTATGATAGTACCTGCTGTTCCTTCTATTCTAACAATTCAATCTGGAACTGATTGTATGGAAATAGGTGCAAACGGGAGACTTGCTGCACGAATGTTTGTTACCTGTGGTGTTGGATTAACCGACATACGAGTTGGTAGTTTTGAAGTTAGATATAGGTCTACAGCATCAAGAAAATGGACTTATGTAACTTGTAAGGCTGAAGACCCAACTGCAATTTGTACTGATGTTACCGAAGATGAATACTATCATGTTTCCGCAAGAAGTATTAGTGTGTATGGAGTTTACTCAGATTGGTGTGCAACTATAGCACATCGTATTGTTGGGCAATCAGAACCACCTGATAATGTTACTTATTTTATTTGTAATATACTAGAAGGAACAGCTTACCTTTCATGGGAGCCTGTTAACGATTTAGATTTAAGCTATTATCGAATTAGATGGTCTCCATTGCTAGCAAATGCTGTCTGGGAAGATTCAGTTGATATTATTTCAAAAGTAGCTAAACCAGCTTCATCAGTTAGTGCCCCAGCTATGGTAGGTTCTTATCTTATTAAAGCTGTGGATTATAAAGGAAATGAAAGTGGGAAAGCAGCTATAGCTGTTGCAAAGATTTCTAGAATTCCTGGGTATACAAATGCTGAAACTCTTGCATTGCCTACATGGACAGGAGTAGGTTCTAAAACTGAATATAGCACTGATGAAGGTGGGATTATTCTTTCTTATGACCCTATCGCAGAAGAAAGTGTAATTTCTAATGGAGAAGATTTCACAGGAACTACAGCTCCAGATGATTGGGTTGAATTTGATTCACTGATTGCGGCTGTAGATAATGGTTATTATGGAAATTGTATAGAAGTGACAAGAGTTGGTGGAGATACACAAGGATTTACGCAAGTATTTGATGCCCTTTCTACTGGTTCTTATTTACTTGCTGGTGCAGTTTTGAGTGGGACAAGTGGGGCAGAAACTTTTGGCTTTTACCTGCAAGAAGACGGTGTTGGAAATGTCTATGAATTTGAAGGAACAACTACAGTTTCTTGGGTACGTTATGCATTTCCTTTTGAGATAACTGAAACTACGGTTGTTGATAAACTATCAGTAGAAAAAGTAACTGCTACAGCTGGTACTATGTTGTTTGATGAAATTGCAATTTATGATAGCTTAGTACAAAATGGCTCATTTGCTTCAGATACTTCTCATTGGACAGGTTCAAATGGAACATTGGCAATAGCTTCAAATGGTGAAGAGGGAAATTGTCTTCAAATAACCCGAACCGGAGAAAATTATCAATTTGCATACCAAGATATAGATGTAATAGAAGGAAAGATTTATAGAGTTACTTTTTATATAAAATCTGGAACATCTGGAGATGGTCAGGCATATAAAGTAGGGACAGAATCCACAGATGCTAGTGTTGTTTATGGAGAAGTGTCTGGGACTTCAACTTCTTCTTGGGTTAAGGGAACATTTGATTTTACAGCAGGTGATTCTACAATTCGATTATATTTATTAAAAGATACTAACACAGCCGGAACTATGTTATTTGATTCAGTAGTTTTAGAAGAACTTGGAGTGGCTGAAGAAGGGACATACATATTTTCAGAGTATGTAGATTTACAAGCTATTTATACAGCACGTATTTCAGCTTCGATGACTACAAGTGCAATAAACTTATTTAGTGATCTATATGACTATGCTGATTTGTATGAAGTAGTTAACTTGTATGGAGTTGATACTGGAAAATGTGGTATAGACTTAGAAGTGAGAACAACGAATGATGATCCAGCAGGTACGCCTACGTGGTCAGCATGGAGTAGAGTTATTGTAGGAGATTTCACAGCTAGAGCATTTCAATTTAGAGTAAATTTATGGAGTAATGATACCTCAATTACACCTATTTTAGAAGCAATTAATATTTATGTAGACTTGGCTGATAGAACAGAAGGCTTTACACAAGAGATAAATGCTACTCAAGAAGCCATTACATTTACTTCGCCCTTTTATGCTACTCCCAGTTTGAGTATTAGTATTCTTAATGCAGATGCTGGAAATTGGTATTCACTTACTGGGCAAGATAGAACTGGTTTTGATATTGATGTAAAGAATAGTGGTGGAACGAGCATAACAAAAACTATTTCTGGTATAGCAAAAGGTTACGGTTTAGAAGAAACGTAGTAAATATGGAGGATTAATATGTCACAAGTAACAGTATGGACAATTCCAGGTTCGCCACTCAATATGACGGATTTGGCTGCATCTTTGGAAGAACTATTCGCAGCCACAGCTTCTGGTAATAGAGGAGCTACTGCCCCATCAGGTCCTTTTGAAGGGATGTTTTGGTGGGATACATCAGCAACACCATCAGAAGTGTTGAAGAGGTATACAGTAGCTGCTGGATGGGTTTCACTTCTCACAGTTAATATTACTACAGGAGTAATGACAATATCAGGGTACATTCCTAGTAGTTTATATAACGCTAATACTATTTTAGCGGCAACTACTGATAATACTCCTGCTGCTGTAACTGTAGCAGAACAAAGAATACTTGGAAGAAAAACTGGTGGTAGTATTGCAGCCCTTACTGGGGCTGAAGCAGCTTCCATTATTGGCATTAACTCAGTTCTACCTTGGGCACTTATTACTGATGTGAAAGCTGCAACGATAAATGGTGGTGGGTCAGTAGCTGTCACCTATAATCAACGAAATTTGAATACTATAACGGGATCAGAGGGTGACGGAAACCAAAGTTGGGTTACTTTAGCGTCTAATCAACTTACGTTTTCTGTCGGTACTTACTATATTGAAGCATCAGCACCAGCTTTTAGTTGTAACTCTCACACACTATATTTCTATAAAAGTACTGCTCCAGCAAGTATTCTATTATATGGAACATCAGAATATTCTGCTTTTGGGGCACAAACGAGAAGTTTTGTTAGCGGGCAGTTTGTAGTCACGGATGCTGCTACTGTCTATAGAATTCTACACTATACTCAAAGTACGTACGCACTTAATGGTCTTGGAAGAGCAAGAGCGGTGGGCGTTAATGAGGTTTATACAATGGCAAAAATAACAAAACTTGCTTAGGAGATAAGAATGAAAAAAATAAGATTACTTCTATTGGTTCTTTGTTTAATGCTCTTTGGGACAGTATCTACGGAAGCTGCCAATAAATTTTATTGGGCTACTTGCTTATCTGGTGGCGGTGACTGTTTAGATGGAATTGATGGGGCTGGTTTAGTTGATGGTGACGGTGGAATAGTACTCAGAGACAATTCAGGCACGTATGAAGGATACTTTTATCGTTTAGAAGATACAGCAGAAACCGAATCATCCCCTAACGTAATAGCACCAGCTACGAATGCTGGAAACAAAAGATGGAGATTAGTTAATATTCATGCGATAGGATTTACTGGACCATTAGTAGGGACTGTGACAGGTAATGTAACTGGTGATGTAACTGGTGGGGCAACGAAAGGCACTTTAGCTGATGCCTCTTATATTGTGTGGCCTCCAGCAGTTCCAGATTCAGCAAATAGTATACCATCCTTTGGTACAGACGGTGTAGGGGCATGGGCTGACCTTGATAGCTATGCCACAACTGCTGATGTAGCAGCTGCATATGTTCCACTTTCAACCATCGTGGCAGCAGGGGATGTTCTTGTTGGCTCTGCCGCTTCTACGGTAACGAAAATAGCAAAAGGCAGTAATAATACCTTCTTCGGTGTCAACAATGCTGGAACGCTTGGTTTTCATGCTTCATTCAATCCTGTACTGGTTGCTGCTCCAAGTTCAGATGATACCTATTCTGGTACAGTAGCTACATTTACAGCAGGGGAGGCATTGGCTCAGTGGGATGTGGTGTATTGTAAAAATAAGTCTGGAGTTCATGCCTGCTACAAGTACGATGCAAATGGAGCCGATAAAGCCTTACCCCCAAGGGCAATGGCTGTAGCTGCCGTTGATGCAGACGCATCAGGCACGTTTTTGCTTAATGGCATTGTCCGCAATGATGGGTGGGGTCAAACTACTAACCAAGATGAAGGGAAGATAGTCTATGCCGATGGGGGAACGGCAGGGGCAATAACACTTACCAAGTCAACCACTTCGGCTGATATGGTTGCGATACTTGGATATGTGATTGAACAAAACGTGATCTATTTCAACCCTTCCCCTATTCTTGTTGAGGTTCCATAATGTACTGGTTAATCTTACTTTTAGTTTTAATACCATTAAATGCTTTTGGTAGTTTTGGTGTATCGGGAACTACGTACCCAAGAAGTGTTGCTGGTGTAAGTATACCTGAGAGTGTTGGAGGGGCTACTGCTGATTATCCAGAATCGGTATCAAGATGGAAATTAGAGCCTAGCGCCCTTACTACAGATTCAAGGTCTACAAACACCTTAACAAATATTAATACTGTTACAGAGGACACAACTAATGAAATTGAAGGCACTGGATGCGGTAATTTTGAATATGATAATGATGAATATTTGATAAGAGCTGATGCAGACCTTACAAGCGGATTTCCATTAAAATCAGGTAATACAAATAAAGCAGTAACTTTTTGTGGATGGGCAAGAATAGAGTCGTTTACCGCAGATGGGGCTATTGCCATAGTTACTAAATATGGTGGTGGTACCGACAATAAGAGAAGTTTCAATCTGCATATTAACAACACAACACATTTTGCAGGGCTATATCTTGGGTATAATAATGGAGACTCGCTTGAAACTAAAGCTCATGCTACTGAGTTAAGCACCGATACTTGGTATCTTATTTGTGGTTCATATGCAGGAGATAGTACCAAAACTTGGGCGATACGAGTCAGAAGTTCTACAGGGGGCATTGTTGGAAGTGATGCAACAGACGCTGCAACTTTAGATGCAAATGGACTAAATGTAGAAGATGCCCCTTTTGTAATAGGTGCTACGGCTGCATCAGGGTCATATGCAGATCATTTTGACGGTCAACTTGACGATATTTCTGTTTTTAGTTCCGCTTTGACTGCCGATCATGTCACATCAATCAGTAAAGGTGTATATAGATGAGAAATTTATTAATTGCTTTAATCATCTTTTTAGCATCATGCGGGATAGGGTATGGAGCAACCAGTTATACAGCAAGTACGTGTTCTCAGGCTAATGTTTCGACTGCGATATCAAACTGTACGAATGATGCTCAGTGTACACTGGTAAATATTCCATCAGGGTCGTGTACGTGGTCAAGTGGATTTACTTTAACTAAAGCTATGACGATATCTGGTGCTGGCGGTGAAAGTACAGTAATAACAAGAGGGAATTTTGCAGCATTTACTATAGGTAATGGTCATAGAATAACCAATATTGGTTTCGTTTTGGATTATTCGGGTGGTACAAGCTATGTTGCTAGCATAATAGCGTATGGGGCTGGTTGGCGAATAGACCACTGTAGATTTACGTCACCCAACCAGTGGTCTTCTTATGGTATTCAGACGCGAGCAGACAATTCTGGAATACAAGGTGGGGTAGCAGATAATAATTATTCTTCTAGAGCACGGTTTGTGGCAGACGGAACTGGCAGTTCTTTTGCTAGAAATAATTTGATATGGTCACAGGATGTTGCTTTCGGAACGAATTCTTTTGCGTATTTTGAAGATAATTACTTTATAAAAGATGTAACGGGAAACTGTATTGATTCTAATTACGGTGGCAAGTACGTTGCCCGTTTTAATACAATAGTTAATACAGAAATAATGGCCCATGCATACCAGCAAATTGCAACTAGAGGTACAAGAGGTTGGGAAATTTATAATAATTCTTTTTATAATGACGGTTCTTTTAGCGGTATTGTCCCAATGTTTTTACGTGGTGGAGAAGGAATTGCATTTAATAATACTATCTCTGGTACTTGGAGCTGGGGTAGCGGTAGTTCAATTATAGATTATAGAAGGACATACGATTCAAGCGTAGTTAATTATCCATGTGGTATTGGTTTCCCGGAAGATGAAAATACAGAGGGTCAAAGTGGATGGTTATGTAGAGACCAACCAGGAGCAGGAAAAGACACAACTCTAACAACATACTCAGGTTCATACCCCTACACTGGAACAATAAACTGGGCAACACAGACACATAGCCCTAACTATTTTTGGGGTAATGGGTATGCTTTTATCAATACTCATAACAGTGCAAATACACACATAAAAACAAATAGAGATTATTATGATGGCGGTGGGTTTGGTGTACAGACTTCTCCTTCTTCTCCGTTTGACGGTGTGCCAGCTGGTTTAGATTTAAAAACAAAGCCTGGTGTTGGTTACGGCACATATGCTAACAGGCCCTCAACCTGCATCACTGGGGTGGGCTATTGGGCTACCGACAGGGGCGGAAACTGGAATACAACCAATTCGGATGCCAATGATGGTACGTTCTATAAGTGTACTTCGACAAACACGTGGACGAATACTTATACACCATATACTTATCCACATCCTTTGCGTTCTGGTGGGTACACCCCTCCTGAAGACACTACTGATCCTGTAATTCTCACTGCAACTCCTACAGGCAACACTGCATGTGATGCGGAAAGCCCTGTTGATAAGATTTTGACCCTTACTACATCAGATAGTAGTGGAGTGGAATGTGGTTACTGTGTTGCTGGTGCTGGATGTGATGGAAATACAAACTACAGCCAGATGACACGGTTTGCTTCAACCGGAGGTAGCACTCATACTCAGACATTAACAGGGCTTGCCTGTTCAACTGAACACAATTACTATGTTATTTGCCGTGATACTTCGCCAAACCAGAACGAGATGGACGATGCGCAGTTGGTTACATTTACTATAGGTGCACCCGAAGGGGCTGACCCTGATGCACCCTCCATGACAAACCCCGCACCGTCAAGCGGGTATTACCCGTGCGGTGACGATGTTGAACTGTCAGTGACGGTAACAGATGATAATACCCCTATTACCTGTAGGTACAATGCTACTGATGTCGCCTACGCATCTATGACCGGAACTTTTACCGCACCAACGGCAACAGTGGTAAAGGCAACTGACAGCAGCTACGCTTATTCAAATTATACGGATGTCAATGTCTATATTGGGGCCTCTTACGGAAAAGTTCTTGGACAGAGTTTTCAATCAGGTGGAGGTACTCTTGATAGTGCAAGATTCTATTTGAGTAAAACGGGAACACCAACTGGTGATATTAGAGTAGCATTATATGCCCATACAGGAACTTTAGGCACAACTGGTGTAGGAACTGGAGACCCACTAGCAGTTTCAGATACGGTTAATATAACAACAGGGGTATCCACATCAGTTCTTCCTGTCACATTTACTTTCTCAGATACAGAGAGATATACTCTTGTCGCTGGTACAAATTATGTAATTGCAGTGGAATATAGTGCTGGTAATAGATTAAATGTTGCAAGGGATAAAACGGGTAATCATTCTGGAAACGTGGCATGGGCCGATGTAAGCGGTTCGGGCGGCGAATGGACGGTGGTAAGCGGCTCAGACCTCATCTTCGATGTCTATACAATGGTGCAAGGATCATCAACCCCAGTTGTAATTCCTGATATAACAGTCCCACTTACTGTTAATACAAACAACAGACGATATTTCAATGATGGTTCTGGAAGGGCAGTTGTACTATCTGGGATGGAACACTTCTTGCTTATTACTCCATATAAGACTTCAACTTGCTTGGAGGATAGTCCTGCTTGTGGTTCGCAGGCATATTTTGAGGATTGGGTTGATACGGTTATTGGACTTGGTCATAATTTTACCAGGTTATGGACAGGTCAAAGTAGTCTTTCGTGGAACACACACCCATGGAATAGACCTGGACCTGGAACTGCTGGAGATGGTCTAGCAAAATTCGATATGACTTCATTCAATCAAACATACTTTGACGATGTGAAGGCAAAAGTAGCATATGCACTTGCTAACAATATGTATGTCAGTATTATGCTATTAGGTTCAAATGTTGGGATACGACCAACAAATAATAGTTGGAGCAGCTATGCTTGGAATGAGAGTAATAATATAAATACGGCGTTAGCAACTGCTTTTGATAGCACTCCACAATCTTGGTATACGACTAATACGGCAGCTCTTGATGTTGTAAAATTAACAATTAAGAAATTTATTGATGAGTTAAATACATACCCCAATGTTATTTGGGAAATTGCAAATGAGCCTTATCTTGATACAAGTGACCCGAATACAATTGCGTGGCTCACAACTCTTGTTAGTTATATAAAAACATATGAAGCTACTTTGGCAAATCAACACTTAGTCTGGGTAAGTGGAAATGGATTTACGGGAGAACCTGCTTATAACGATTATCTTGATGACACAGGTGCTGATATTGTTACGCCTGGAGCATCAGGCACAGGAACGTGGTTAACGGCTCCGACAGCTACTTTTCAAGGAGAGCCAAACATTCTGAATACTGACCATTTATGGGGATATAGTTCTGCTGCGTATGAAACTGCTATTGATGCATGGGTATGGAAAGCATTTATGCGTGGGTATCATCCACACTTTCTTGACTGTGATGCTTCTGGATGTGGTATAGGATTTACTAACACAGAAACACGATTAGGGCAGGTTCTAGATTACGCAAATAAGATGGATTTAGTGAATATGACTCCATCTACTACTTTTTCTGAAACTGCATATGCTTTAGTTCATAATTCTGGAACTGAATTTCTTGTGTATCAAAGTGGAACTGGGGCATTTGATGTATATTTGACTGGCTACCCTAATACTTACACGGTTGAATGGCTAAACGTAGTTACGGATGCAACTACTACTGGAGCAGATATAACTGGGGGTAGTACTGTTGAAATGACTCCACCTGACACCGGAGAATTTGTACTGTACTTAAAAATTAAGGGTATTGGTGGTGCAGGAGTTCATACTGCAACATTAACATCTCCTGCATGCGGACAATCCCACACCTATTACAGCAGGTGTATTGACGGATTAAGTAATGCCAATTCATATTCTCAAACGCATACATTTACTATTTATAGTCCTCCCTCTTCTGGAAATGTTGAGTTTGAATCTGGAACTATTGTTAGCCCTATGGTTGCTGTTGCCGATGCTGAAGCAAGCGGAAGTTACTATGTGAATACCACTCAGGAACTTGCTGGTTCAGTAACTCATAGTGTAACAGTCGCAACGGCTGGAACATACAGGATTATAGCAAGGGTAAACGCAGCGGATACTGGCGCAGATAGTATATTCCTCACTATTGATGAGGGTACTCCTGTAGTGTTTAGCTTAAATTATACCATGAATGCCAATAATTGGAATATATGGCGTGAGGAAGTGCTCCACAACTATGTGAATGGTTGGGTAGAATATCATGTTGCATTGACCGCTGCCACACATAGCTTCGTGTGGACTGGCAGAGAAATAGGAGCAAAACTTGATTGGTTTAGGCTTGACCCAATTGAAGCCCCACTACCACCACACATAGGTATGACACGGTTTATGATAGGTACAGGACAGACAAGGGTGATATCGCCCACAACAGGTGGTTGCCAGGTAATAATTGAATAGGGAGGACTCGACATTGACCGAACATTGTGACCCCACTGATTATCTAACCATCGAAGCTCATAACGACCATTGCGAAGGGATGAAACGGTGGGCTGATAGTGTCATTAAGACCTCCGAGGAAGACAGGCATAGACTATGGGACGAAGTAAAAGAAGTTGATAAGGAGGTACAGTCATTGGCAGGGTTAGTCACTAAATTTCAGTGGTGGTTCATCGGTATCCTCGTTGCAATTATCATCTCATCCTACGCTATGCCGAAGCTGACAGCAAATGGAACACATAAGACACTTGAGGAAATGAACACAAAAATCAATATCCTAATGGACAAACAGTTATCAACGGACAGCATTGTAAACGAAATAAGAGATGATCAGGTTAGGCGGGAAGCGAAGGAGAAGAAGTGACCTATAATTGGCAGAAGGCTATCGACTTTGTGATGAAATGGGAAGGTGGCTATGTGGACGACTCTAATGATCCTGGTGGATGTACAATGATAATAAACTAAGGAGATAATATATGCATAAATATGGCTGGTTGCCAGATAAAAAAGATTTTAGAGATTTAATGTATAAAGCACCCTCAAAGATAGAAGTTCCGTCTGTAGTAGATTTGCGTCTTTATTTACCACCAATATTTAATCAGGAATCATTGGGTAGTTGCGTTTTAAATGCTTTAGGCAATGCCCACTTGTACTGTCAGCTACGACAAGATGGTGGAGTAAACTTTATACCTTCAAGATTGTTTGGCTATTATAATGCAAGAGACTTAAAAAATGCTGATACTGGTTGCTATATAAGAGATGCTGCAAAGAAGATTGGTAAATATGGAATATGCCCAGAAGCAATGTGGCCTTATGATATTTCTAAGTTTTCTAAAAAGCCACCTAAGAATTGTTACAAAGAAGCTAAAAAACATCAAGCAATTTCGTATTGGAGACTTAGTGAAAACATTAAACAACTACAGAAATGTTTAGCAGAGGGTTTTCCTGTAGTACTTGGTATAACCTTATATGAATCATTTGAATCAAATCAAGTAGCACAAACTGGGATTGTGCCGTTTCCAGAAAGCAATGAATCAGAATTAGGTGGACATGCTGTTTTAATAGTAGGATATGACGTAAACAAAGCTAAGTTTATTGGTATGAATAGTTGGGGAGAAGATTGGGGAGATAAAGGATTCTTCTATATAGGTTTTGATTATATACAGGAACTATCTTCTGATTGGTGGACAATCCGACTGGTGGAAGAAGATGCCATCACCTAGGGGATATAGGAATAATAATCCTGGTAATATACGACTTAGCAAGTCTTTATGGCTTGGTAAAGTAAACTTAGAACAGAATACTGATGGGGCATTTGAACAGTTTATTTCTATGGAATACGGCCTACGAGCAATGATGAAGTTGATTATTAAATATATTACCAAATATGGTGATGAAGATATTGTAGGTATAGTCAGTAGATATGCCCCAGCCAAAGAGAATGATATAGAAGCTTATGTCGATTCAGTAGTTGAGAAGTCTGGATTTGGTCCTTATGATGAACTTAAACCAGATAAAGAAACTATAATTACATTAGTTAAAGCTATGTGTATACATGAGAATGGTAAAGACCAGATACCACAAGAAACTTTTGAGAAGGCATGGGACTTAATTTGAAAAAGCTATCTATGGAAGCTCAGAGAAAAAACTATTGTCCTTTTCCTAAGAGAGAATGTGAAAAATGTAATTTTTATTGGGAGAATGAATGTGTCTTAAAACGAGCCTACATTATGAGGAGTGAAAGCGATGGATGACGATGGTGGTATATATATTTCTTTTATGCATAATTGGGATTCTTCTAGTAGCTGTATATGAAAAAGAAAACCAGATAAAAAAGATGAAAGAGAAAGTCTTTATTGCTGAAGGTAAGTACAATTTACTAGTTAATAAACTACGAGAGAAGAGAGAACAACGTGGCAAAAAAGATACCTTCTGAAAATAACACTAATCAGGAAGATTTTGAATTCTTTCAAAAAGAATGTTTACGGTGGGTAGAGTTGCTTAGTTTGCATGATTGGTCATTTACTTTTTTACACGAAGAGCAGGAGAATATTGATGGGTATGTTTTGGCTGCAACTAACTTTGTATTTGATGGGTCTAGAACAGCTTCTATTTCTTTAAGTAAGCAATGGGGAACGGTAGAGGTAACCAAAGACATGTTAAGTCAATCTGCACAAGATGAAGTTTTACATGTTTTATTAGCAGAGCTATTAACGCATACTAAGGATAATCCTAAGATACGCTCAATTGAGCATGGGATTATCCATAGAATTATACATATGAGTAAAAAACTCAAGGAGGAAGTATGAAGAAATATCTTATGGCAGTATTAATGGTATTGGTGATGTTGGTAGGGACGTCCTATGCGGGTCAGATTATGCTTTTAGGGCCTGAAGGGGCTGTTACAGTCAAGACGGATGAAATGTTGAAATTAGAAGCTTTAAACGCACCACCGAAAGCACTACGAGTAGAAGAACCTACTGGTTGGAATTTAGGTATGATAGCTGTTGGTCAGGACAATGCGTGGTTGTGGGTTGACGGGGAATCAGCATTTTTAGCTGTTGGTGGTGGTATGGATTTTCTAAAGTATGAAAAAGACAACCTTGCTGTAGCTCTTCATGGTACTATTATGGCTAGAGTTACTGGTGATAACCACGACCCTATTTTTGGTATTTCAGCAAATCTAGATGTAGTTAAATTACTTTCTGGTTATAACATCAATATAGCTATACCAGAACTAGCCTTTCTAATAGGTCCTGTTGCAGTATATGATGTGTGGAAAGGTAAATTTGGTGGTGGAGTTATGATTAACTTCAACTACGCATTTTAAGGAGGTTTATGATGGCGAAAGGACAAGTTAAGTTTTCATTTGACCCCGTTACATTAAAGAAGATATGGCATGGGGCATTGTATGCGGTAATATTTCCTGCTGTAATTGGTTTACTTGAATATTTTGATGCGGCAGATTTCGGAAACGCATATGTAACAATGATTATAGGTTGGGTTGTACCTGTTGTTGTTAATCTTGTGAAAGAATGGATGAAGGGCTATGAACCGACACCTTAAAGTAAGTTGTCTTTTATTTTTAGGACTAGTTATTCTTTTGTTTCAAATGGCATGTAAAGAAGAGACTGTTTCAGTCCCAGTTACAGTTACATGGACACAAGAGATGTCAGATGTTTCAGTATTTGGGGGGTGGGAGATTTACATGGCTAACTCTGAAAAGGGAACTTACTCATTGGCAGTAAAAGTTCCATTTACAGAAGTGTCGGAAGTGTATTCTTATGTAAAAATAATTCAAATTTCTAAGAATACAAATGTAAAACGATGGTTTAAGATGAAATCGTACAACAAAGATGGACGTATGAGTCCTTGGAGCAATGTGTTTTCAGTACTAATTCAAACCTAGGAGGGTTTATGAAGAAGTTTTTAGTATGTTTATTTATAGTTTTAACTGTTGCATTTTTTGCAACAAGTGGTTTTGCAGCTGATGTTCCTACTACATGGGGATGGGAAGATTCAAATGCTACTGGCACTATTGCAAGTTGGAATTTGTACAGTGGACCAAGTGCAGCTGGACCGTGGACTTTAGAGAAAAATCAGCCGTTTTATGATAAGGGGGCAGAAACCCTTTACAAAACTTCTGATGCAGTTACTGTGGCAAACAACGCTCAAACAACAGTGTGGTTTAAAGCAAATACGGTGGGAACTAATGGTTTGACTAGTGTTGATTCTAATATTATTTCTTTTACTTATGATACAAGAGTTACACCTGTTGCACCAGTTATAATCAATATAACCACTCCGTAACAAATGTTTCACTGGCCCAGTACTCCCCCCACTGGGCCAGATTTTTATTAAGGATTAAACTCATAAACTATTTGACAAACATCTATTAAATTCTGTGCTAGATAGACTTCTTTTTCAAACTTAAAAGGCCAGACACCAAAAGATTGTTTAGTTTTTTCTACTTTAATTTGTGCTATAGCTAAACAGTCAGCCGTAAGCTCATGACAGTAAAAGTTTTGGTCTTTGTCTCTAAATAAGAAATCATACTGTGTTTTATTATGGTCACAGTGCCAAATAGCTTTACTTACAGCAAAGTACTTCATGTTCTCTTCATAGGGAGGTCTTAGTATCGCAAATCTATCCGTGTCTTTTACAAAATCTATAGGGTGAATAGACTGTACACCTTCTGCAATAGAATGTATCATTTCTCTCTTGTTAAGAACGATACCAGAATGTGTAAATTCATTTGGTATAAAGTATGAATCAGCATAATATAAGTAGCCTCTACATATTATGTCACCAGCTTGTATAGTTTCAAGCATTCCTTCAATATGCTTTGCTTTACATCTTGGTGGCTCTACTGCAAAATATAAATCACCAAACCAAGTAAGAAAAGATTTCCAAAAATTATAAAGATAAATTTTCATCTTGTCTCCGTTTCCATGCTAATTTTATAATCTAATCGTTTTTCTATTTGTTGTACTTGTTGTGCTGAAGCATAATGACTATCCAGCCAGAAATAACCACCGAAGATTAGACTAATTAAAGTTATTAATGATATTATTGAGGGGATTAATTTCATGTTTTATTCTCCATATACCACTCTATAGTTTTCTTTAAACCATCTCTTAAAGTTGTTTTATATTTCCATCCAAGAGCTTCTAGTTTAGAAGTATCAAGTTTTTTTTCTGGTGTGCCATTAGGGGAGATATTATCCCAGTGAATATTATCATATTCAAACAACTCACACAGTAACCAAACTAATTCTTCTATATAAACATATTCATCACATCCTATGTTTATGATTTCAGAAGAATCATAATTGTTCATAAGAAAAATAAGTGCTTCTGCTAAGTCTTCAGAATAAAGAAATTCTCTTTTAGCAGAACCAGTACCTAAGATAGTACCTGACTTACCTTCTTTTTTAGCTGTAGCAAACTTAGCAATAAGTGAGCCAATTACATGTCCATTCTGTATATCAAAGTTATCTCTAGGACCATAAAGATTAGTAGGCATTACAGATATAAAATTAGTTCCATATTGTTTGTTATATGCTTGACACATTTTAATACCAGCTATCTTAGCAATAGCATACGCTTCATTAGTTGGCTCAAGTGTGTTAGAAAGAAGATAACTTTCTTTCATGGGTTGAGGACACTTTCTAGGATATATACATGAACTACCAAGAAATAGCAATTTCTTTACTTTAAATTCGTGACAAGCCCTAATTATATTAGTCTGAATCATTAAATTCTCAGAAATAAATGTAGCGGGATATGTACTATTAGCATAAATCCCACCAACTTTAGCAGCACATAGAAATACATATTCAGGTTCATTATAATTAAAGAAGGATTCAACATCATACCATCTAGTTAAATCAAGGTGATTATGTTGTCGAGTAATGTATTTGTTATATCCTTGTTCCTGTAATTTGAGAAGTAGGGCAGAGCCTACCAATCCGGTATGCCCTGCCACATATATCTTACTATTTTTGTTCATTCGTTCTCCATAAATTATTTAACCAACATACCCTACATTACTTAACAATCTTCTCAATGCTAATTCAGTTAATTCTGACATAATTTTCTCCTTCTGTAAGATACAATTTTGTAATGAATAGTAAAGCCTCTTCCTTTGTAGGAAAATCACCTATACGTCTTCCATCAATATAAACTTCCCAATAATTAGAACCTTCAAAGTAGTTAATTGTAGCTCTTTCTAGAACACTTTTCATAAAGTAACTGAAATATCCACCCAAGCATGGCTGTTGGGTTTCAGATTTATAGTAGCTCCGCCTATTCTAGAAGGTGGAAAGCCCATTGTTTCTTCCCAAGTAGTAGTACTATCAGCACTTAAAGATTTCTTATATGAACCACAAATAACTAAAACCTTTGGTTTACTAATGAGTTTATTACCAGAAATACCAAGTCGTGGAACTTCATCAAATTGAAGTTTGTGCGTATGCCCATAAATGAAGACATCGGCATCATAATAGCTCATATCTTTGGAAAACTTTGTCAAGTCTGCTCCCTGAGTTCGGCTACCCCCACCATAACCATGATGTCCTTTAATTAGTATTGTTCTTCCTCTTCCTTGTTTCTCACTCATAACTATCTTATAAAAATAAGAGTAGCCTAGATATGGAATCGTATGTTTGTCAGTACTTAACTTCTCACATAATCGTTTTATAGGATTAGTTGCATACCTTCTCACAATAACATCTTCATGATTTCCAATTCCTAACCCAAGTATTTTTTCTCTATATGGCTTTAGCAGTTCATATATCCCATTTATCTGGTCATCTATTATTTCTTCACTACCAGAAGCGTCAATACTTTTTCTATATCTTGGATCAATAACTATAATTGAGTCTAAAAAATCTCCACCTCCTATAAAATAAGTTTTATCATCAGAATCGTCTAAGAACTTCTTAAATGCATGAACATCACACAACGTATGACCGTAATGAACATCAAATATAGGTTTAATTTTTATTGTGTCACCAAGTTTATAAAGAATTTTCTTTTCAAAACAAGTTTTATTCATAGTTATCCTTTTTTTACTGTGAATTCTGGGTCATTAATCATTTTTCTAATACATGCTTCAGCAGTAAGAAAGTCTCCTACATTAAGAGAAGAAGCTAAAAGCAAGATAGTCATGTTTCTAAGAACAGTTTGTGCGTCTACAGGAATTAAACCAAGATTTATTTTACCCTCCTTTAGTTGTAATAGATACTTGTAAGCATTCTTGTAATCTTTAAATTTAAAACAAGCTTCTCCATAGGTAAACCGAAACATTGGTAGATGCTCAAATCTGATTTTAAATTCATCTAATAAAGGCATAATCTCTACATGTCTAGCAAAAGTCGTAAGCATATTTAATTTAGTAAGTATTGCTATAAATTCATTTTCAGTTGAAACCTTACTTCTATCTTCTCTTATTAAGTCAAGAGCGTGGTCTATAATAGGTTCTGCTTCTTTTTGTTTACCTAAACCAATTAAGGTTTTAGCAGCATTAATACCTATGAGAAAATTATCTTTATCGTTTTCTAACTCTTGCAGAAGGATTACCAGATTACGTTCTAATTTAGCTGTAATAGATTCCTTACTGTTATACCCTAAATGATAAACAGAGACATCACAAGTAGCATATTTTATTCCTTTGTTTTCTATCGAAAAAGAAATTTGTTCATGTATTTTTCCAGTAAACTGTAAATCATTATGATTAGGAAACAACCTCATTTGGAGAGAATGGAAATCCCTATCCCAACGTTTATCTACCAATCCTAGAAAAATAGCTTTCCCATTATTATTCTTAATAAACCATTTTAACTTTGAAATATCTTGTCGTTCAATATGGTCATCAGCATCCAGCCACAGAATATAATCTTTTGTACAATACTTCAGTGATTCATTTCGTGCATCTGAGAAACTTCCATTCCAAGGAAATTCATATACATTTGCCCCGAATGATTTAGCTACTTCCCTTGAATCATCAGTAGAACCTGTGTCTACAACAATAATCTCATCAATCATACCCTTCACTAAAGGTAAAAGTCTTTTAAGATTCTCGCTCTCGTCTTTCACTATCATAGCTAATGATAGAGTCGGTAATGTTGCTGTGTTAAATACAATTTTTTTAGTTGCCATCAATATCCCCTTTTCATTTTATAATATTCTTTTTTAGCTTGTTTATATAACATTCTCAAGCCAGTACACACAACTGTTGCTTTATTAACATTTATAGATGTTGGGTTACCATCTTCATCTTTACCAGTAAAGAGTTTCTTGATAGTATTATATGCTTTATACTCTTTAGTTTTCGTAGACATTTCGTTGTAAATACCTTTCCTTAACTTTTTAGCGATTGTTCCTCTCATAATAGTCTCTCCATTCTTTGACTTTTTCTATTCCTTTTTTAGTTCCTACTACATCACAAAACTTACAAGCTTGCTCTGCTATTTCAGCAGTTTCTACCATGTGTTCGTAGTTTCCTAATACTCTATGAGCTACCCTATCAATAATTGCTTTATACATTATTTATCTCCCAACACCAATTTAAAATTCCAACTACCTCATCTTTAGTTGTTATTCCTGCATCAGTTAGAGCAATATAACAAGCTATTAAATTTGCTTCTATAGATTTATCTTCTGTTACAGTTTCTTTTACTATCTTATAAGCTTTCTCAATATTTGCATAGCAAGGAATCTCATCATAAAAATCTTTCATTAAGTCATGCTCATGCCTTTTATGTAAAGCTGTTGCTTCGGTAAAACCAATCAGATAACCAGCCGCCCACAAAATAGGCTGTGCTATTACACTTCTAAGAATATCACTAAACCTCATAGTTACTGTATGTGGTAAATATAATAAAAGAAATGCTTCTTTGTTGAACAAAGTATTCTGTGCATTGAAAGGGCAAATAGTATTCTTTTCTAATATTACAGAAATATTGTCAGAAAAATAAACCTCTTTATTGTTAAGTAATCTCCAAATTGCATCAGTATCAGGTTCTCCCACACATAAAGATTGCCAGATTGCGACATTCTTAGGAATAGGAAAATTTTTAAGCATTCCACAACTATTATTAATAGCATTTAGAGGAAGTCCCCTAGGCCAGATAATATCTTCTCCAAATAATCTATAAATATTTATCCAATTGTTAGCATTGACATACTTACAAATATCGGAAACAAAATTAAGTCTTCCCCAATGTGAAAGAGGCTCATTGTCATCATCCATATCAAAGATATGTGTAGCTCCATTCTTTATGGCGTACAGATATCCTATATTCTTTCTTGCATAAGAATCTAGAAGTTCCCCCTTTCTTACTGGAAGATAAGTAATCCCCCTTACCCACTCCCATTCTTTTGGTGTTTTTCTGTCACCTACTACCACTACATTTTGATATTTTTCTTCAGCAGTTTCGATGATTTTCTTAGAAATTGCCGAAGGTTTATCTATTGTTGTCATTACTATAAAAGGTGTTATATTCCCCATTTTGTCCTCAAGTTTGCAAAGTCTGTAGCTATTCGCTTATTACCCTCTTCATTTAAACACCAAGGAGGTATTTTATTTAAATTGCCAAACTTATCATGAGTAATGTCCATACCAAGAACATAATTATATAAACCATATCTAGAAGCTTGTAAAGAATAATCTTGGTCCGCATAGGCATATTTGTAATTTTCAGCATCTAATTTTCCTATCTCCTCAACAGTACTTCGAAGGTAAGCAACTGGGCCAAAATTTAATAGAGGTACTTTCTGATATTGCCCTATCTTCAACTGATGAGTATAGTTTGATTTAGAAAAAGGTGAACTCCACATATCAGTATATCCCCAATCAAACCCATCTCTACCACCAATAAAACCAATATTATACTCTTTCGTTAAGAGTCTGTCTAAATCACTAAAGAGAGAAAACCCATTGATTAACATATCCTCATGTAAAACTATTAACACATCTTTATTTGTGTGATTCATAAAGTAATCTATCATTGTGTTGTTACAATGGTGTTCAAACAATTCTATATCATGAGTTAGAACATGAACATCATCACTCTTAGGATATAATCCTGGATTAACCCCATCGTACAAAAGAATTATTTCGGTATCTAAATGATCCCAAGTTGATTGTAGTATCTTACATAAATCACTGTTATCTGCATGAACTATTGAATATCCTATGATATAGCTATGATTCATTTTAATTTCCTTGCACACGTTAATGAAAATGCTTCTCCTACTATTTCCCATTTATCTGAATTATTAAAGATGTTTTCATCAGCTACTCTTGACGGACCTTCATGAAACTTAGCCCCGTTAGGTCTATGCATTCTTGAGTCATGCATAAATAATAATCCACCTACTTTAAGTTTAGGTTCCCATTCAAAATAATCTCGTTTAACATTATTGTATCTATGATCTCCATCTAAAAAGATAAAATCTAAAGTATTCGGTTGCCAATTCTTAACTATATTCCACGAATAGTCTTTAATAAGTTCAAATCTTCCACAAATAGTAAAGAGCTTATTCTTTTCTAGACTATCTTCATAACTACCAACTAAACTAGATTCCATTGAGTCTGGAATAAAAGGGTCAATAGAAGTTAAATAAACAAGAGGAGAGGTTTTTAAAATTACATTAGCACTATCTCCAAATAAACAACCTATCTCTATTCCATAAATCTCTACCAAGAATTTACCGAGAATTTCTTCCCATAGTTCTTTTTCTTCTTCAATCATTGGAAATGATTTCATTTAACCTCTCAAATCGTTTAGTATATGTATGTCGTTTGGCTAAAATAGCTCCGTTGTTGCCAATAGATTTCAAGTATTCCCCAACCCAAGAGAATTCTGGAAATGGAGGACAAGCCATAAACTGCTGGTCCCCTAATTCACATATCTTCGTTGTTCTGTCTTCTGGTAAATATTTCTTAAACCATGCCCATGTTTCATTTGTTACTCCCATGTTCACCTTGCCTTTATTAAATTTTCTCCATTCTTATAAATAAGAGTGGTAAAACCATTTTCATTTAAAAATTTATTAATTTCTATATCATTCCACCCATATTCTACACAAATCAAATCAGTACCTGTTTCATATAAGTCCATCTGTTTTAAGATATCCCAATCCATTCCTTCACAGTCTATACTTATAAAGTCATAACATCCAGGAAAACTACTATAGAAAGTTTTCCAAGTAACACAATTAACTGTTATATCTTGGTATCCTTGGTCATACTTTTTCCATCTTTCATAATGACCTTGATGTGCAGTTGCAATAGCTCCACCAGAATCGTGAAATTTTAATTCCCCATCATAGTCTCCAATAGCTACCTGAACTGTTTCAACATTTTCATTGTCTTTATAGAACTCTTCTAAATTTTTAAAACATTGTGGTGAAGGTTCTACTAAAACTGCATCCCATCCATTTATAATCAAATTTCTTGAGTTACTAAATACTTCTGGATGATAAGCACCTATATCTAAAACCCTACCCTTCCTGTTACCAAAAAAGTCAAGTATGTACCTATCTTCTTCCTGCTGACCATAATATTTCATCTATTCTCCTTGAAATGTTCTAATCTTTATATTACTCTCTTTTACTAAATATGGTGACATCTCATCATAAAAAGTTAATTTAGTTACTACTAATTCTTCTATTCCAGCATGGAAACAGTCGGGAGCTCGTCAAAGAATCTCATCATCTCCTTGACCCCGGCTATCTCAAAAGTAAAAGCGGCCTTGCTCATTCTGCCCTCGTCCTCACTTCTATGGTCCCGTGTAGTCTTTTAGTCAGCACCCGCTTTCTATGCTTGTCAGTCCTCAAAGGAAGCCTGTAAACGTCGGCTATCCCTTTTTTGGTGTCTGCATATTTACAGTTTTTTACTAAACGTCCATTTACGTAGACATCCCTAAGAAGGGGACGACCATCTCCAGGAAAGTGAATATGCTCGTTTTTCATTCTGCCTATTTTTCTTGATAAACACTTACTATTAAGTGCTACAGTTTCACAAACTTTTAAATAATATTCATCCCAGTTCATACAAAACTTACCCCCATTATATTTTCACCACGTTTATGCATATCAATAACAAGTTTCCAGTTAAAATTAAATTGACTTATTCCAGCTTTAACAAAAGTGGGATTAAATTTAGTACCTACTTCATGAGCATAACACCAAGCACCATAATTAATAGGGTGTATATTATAGATTTTAATGAAGTAAGATATAATGCTTTGGTCATGTCTATGTGCTTTAAAGTCTGGTCTTGTACTACCTCTTTCCCCTTTACAGCAAATACCATCCATTGAATGAGTAAAGTATTGTTCAAATAAAGCATGTGATATTAATTTACTATCAGGATGATTCACCGTTAAAGAAGTGAAATCAAATATCATCATATATGCATCTATCTCAAAAAATGTTTTAGCAAACTCTGGGTCACATCCCATATGTTCTAAGCAATCATCTGCTGTCCATGTAGCTTCAGGGCATCCAGGATTATCTAAAGTAACTACACCTATTTCACTTGCTAAATGCCAGTAAGGTTCTACATCTTTAAGAAAGACACAAGAACTGTCTGCCCACATTATCTTTTCATACCCCATATCTCTTGCTTCTTGTATAATAAAAGATTTAAAAGCATACGGATGAGTAGAATGTGGTGGACAGTCACCAAACTCTTGCGAGACAGGCATTCTTCTTCTTAGATAGACGGTTCTACCATTATCTTCAATATCCTCTGACTTAGCTAAAGAATCAGGACTACATATTAATAAATCAGCATCAACATTAGCAGCATTCATAGAATCAAGAAGACGTTGGGAACCTGCTATATAATTTTCCCTACCACGGGAACTAAAATTGGTAATTATCCTTTTATGTTTGTTCATTGTATAAACACCTTTTTATCCTTATTTATTAAATACTTAGCACTCATTTCTTTTTTTATCACCTCTATAGTTTCTTTATGATTATAAAGAACAGCATCAATCTCATTTAACTTTCTATCTAAGAAATCTAACTTCTTCATAATCAACTCAAGACCTTTTTTGTGAGTAATTATAGTTTCACTCATTGTTCGTAAAGTGATGCTCATTGTAACAAATAAATCCACCATTTCATCATCAATCATAGTCAATATCCCTTCTACGTTGTGCCGCTGTTTTAGCCCACTCAAATCTGTAATAATACATAATCTTATCAATAAAAACTTCATTATGCAACTGCCCACTTCGTAAAATTTGAATAGCCCAATCAAAATCTTCTCCCCTATTTAAAACAGGAAATTTAAATTGTTTTGCTATTTCTGTTTTAATAGGATTAATATGTAAAGGAGGTCTATAGTAATATTTCTCATCTTTGCTATATTCTTTGTATTTAACTGAGTGAATAAATTCTTTATTACCCAAATCCTCACTAACTAATAAACCTTTAAATCCAATGCAATCAATGTCTGGATTATTTTTAATAATATCTACTATTGTTTTAACATAATCGTCAGGTACTAAATCGTCATCATCAACGAAGACAGTAAATAACCCAGTTGCTTCTTCCAGTAAAACATTTCGTTTCATACCTACAAGATACTCATAGTCATCTTGAAATACTACTATCTCTACTTCATCTTGAAAATTGTTTTCTTCAATTTGTTTCATTAAGTGAGTATGAAGCTCTTCAAATTGCTCTTCTCTATCTTTAAGTGTGACTATAAGAATACTAAGATATAACATTGACTGTACCTATATCAAAGTTTTTTGCTCTTCTCTGATAGTATAATTCTTTATCCGAATTCCAAGAAGAATTATTTCTCTGGTACAAATTGTCCCATGACTTACCACCACGATTAGCTGGATGTTCATGTTTAAATAATACTTTCTTTATTCTAAACTCTTTCCCTAATATCTCAGATACTTCCATAAATTCATTATCCGGAAAGAAACTAATGTACTCTGGGTAATAAATGTAATTAAATCTTTGATAATATTTCTTACCAAGTATACATAAGGTATTCAAGGGTGTATAGCCATCTGGCGAATACAGAACACCATCCCCATCTGGGATATTCTGTTCAAAGGCTTCTATTATTACTTTATCGTACCCTATCTTTACTGGATACATATCATCAGACATCAGCATTAAAATGTCCCAATCTTTCGTATACTCTTCTAAGTCACGATTACAAGCATGAATCTTATTCATACTATAACCATAATTTACTTCTATATCAACATCAAAGAATGTGCTATAAAACTCAATCTGACGTTTAACTTCATCATTATTCATAGACTCATCATCAGCATCAAGTGTGAGGAGAAAACTAACATCATTCGTTCTTTTATTAGCTAAGAGTAAATCCATAGCTTGATAAAATTTCTCTCTTCGTTCTCTTGTTGGAAATTTAATTAATAATTTCATTTATTCTCCTCTTGCCCAATCAATGTATATTCCATAAGTACATTGGGATAATGTTCTTTAAGCCAAGCATATAGTGGAGATTCTTCTCCTAAAGAGTCTCCTATGAAAAAATTAGCTGTAATCTCATCTCTTGTAGACTTAATTATTACATTAACATCAGATAAGACACACCTACACACTACTTGGTCATTAATAGTTAAGTGAAAGGGTTTTCCATTAATAGCATCAAAGAATATCTTATTTAAGTCTTTACTTCCTGGGAGGGTTAATGAACCTTTCATACAGTTTCCTTTCTCTTCTTTTCTGATTTTCTTTTTAACCTAAATCGTCTGATACCTAACCCATCATCTGTATTAAAAACTACGTGACCACATTGCAAACACATCTCATAGTCCACCTTATACTTATAATCTCTTTTAGGAAACATTGTACCCCGTTCACATCTGGGGCAATTACTCATTATCATATATTCGCCCATATTCTACTACCTTCTTCAGTTTTAACTATCTGTATTTTCTTTTTAAATTCTCCATAGGTATGTAAATCTCTATGGTCAATTAAAAATATCTTTAGAGAATCTTCATCCGCTTTCGTCTTTAATGTCTCTATTAAATCTGCAATACCTTCTTCAGAAAGGAACTGGGTTGGCTCATCAAACACTAAGATATTCCAGTTAATACCACGTTTACCTTTGATAAAGTCTATTAATCCTAGGGTAATGGCTAGCCGTAGCCGTTGACCTTCACCACCGGACCAACACGTGAATGACACCATCTCTTTGTTTCTGGGTGAATTAACTAGTATTGTAACCCCCCTCTTTACAGTACCAGATTTAGTCTCCGTGTCTACGGCTAGTTTAATATTCCAATCAGGCATTCCCAACTCTTGCAACTTGTTATTTATTTCAATCTCAAATTCTTTTACTGCCTCAGATAGAAGCATCAACTTGGTGTCTTTAAAACCTTTTACCCAGTATTCATACAAAGCTTTCTCTTTAGTTAAAGAATTCTGTTTGGTCTTTAAAGATCCTAAAAGTGTATTTAATTCAGTGAGTCTTTTCTCTTTTTCTTCTTTCATTGAAAGAAAGGGGTTAGTTTCTGCTTTCTTGGCCTTTACATAAGCAACACAATCAGTTTTTAATGCCTCAATTGCATTGATTTCACTCATTAGAGAATTTCTTTCAGCTACCAAACTTGATAGAGTATTTTGTAGCCTGTCATAAATACTTTTATTTAATTTCTCCTCCTCTTGTATTGTAACTATAGAAGCATGGAGAATTTTCTCCTCTTTTTCTGATTCATTGTAAGTCTTTCTTAACGTTAAACTCTCACTTGCTAGATTCTTTATCTCTTTGTCTAAAAGTTCTTTATTAATAGGTTGTAGACAAGAATGACAGAGGGGTTTACTTTTGGTAGATTTCAACTCATCTTCTTTGCTCTCTGCTAGTTCTATTTGATACCTAAGTTTGCTTAGAAAGACAGTAATATCTAAAAGCTTTGCTTTAGCTTTGTCTTCTTCATCACTAAGCTTTACCCTAAACTGGTGTATACTGTCTCCCTCCTCTTCTAGTTCTGCTATAGAAATATTTTTCAAAGTTAAGTCTTTATTTAGTTCTTTATCAGTAGTTAGGTAGTCTACAATACGTTTTTCTAATTCTTTTATTGTAGCTTGCTTATTTTCTTCAAATGTTAAAAGATGCTCTTCTAGACTTGCAATATCTATGCCACTAATTTCTCCATCGGTGGCAGTGATACCTCTGATAGTTTCGGATAAATCAGCATTAATTTTCGTAACTTGTTCTTTAGCTTTTTCACTAAAGAGTGTCCATTTCTCTAAATCTAACACAGAGGTAAACAAGTCCATTTTCTCAACAGGTGGTAAATCTACAAACTTATCTGCCTGTTGTGGAATAAACACTGAGTAAATAAAAGAAGAGAAGTTCATTCCTATTAATTCATTTACCTCATCTTGAGTAACAGTACTCTCATTCAATTTCAGTGTGTTGGGATTCCATGTTCTTTCTAATGTATACATAGCATTATGCTGCTCAAACTCTACAGAAACTTTACATTTTGTGGGAGTTTCCCAATTCTTTAATTCACCAGCTTTGTTATTTGTAGAAGTCTTACCAAAGAAGACAAAGGTTAAAGCGTCCCATATTGCAGATTTACCAACACCATTCCCCCCCAACGAAGGCTCTACTTTATTCTCACCAGATATAAAAGTTAGACCAACAGGAATTTTATTAAAGTCTAATATCTGTTCTTTAGTAAATGATTTAAATCCCTGTATGGTAAGTTTAAGTATTTGCATTTATAATTCCTTCAGCTATAGTTAGATATTCAGGGGAAAGCTTTTCTTTTCCAGCAAATCGCTGTGCTGTTTCTATATAGGACTCTAGTAGTATTGGTTCGTTGGTTGCATTGTCACTTAACAATACAGTAGATTTAGTTGGCTTTAGGGTTAAAGATATTAATTCTAATTTTCTATTCTTACATAATTCTTTAACTTCTTTTTTCATATCAGGCCATTTATCATAGTCAGTTCGGTCTAACTCAAAGGTAACTTTTAATTGGTCTTTTGCTATGGTTGCTATCTCTAGCCACTCTTCAAAGTTTTCCAAAGTTTTAAAAGATTCATTATATCTCGCAATAGCCTCCACATAGTTCCAATGAAAATTGGTTGGTAAAATTACTATGGAGCCATAATTACTTCCATCCCCAAAATACACAGGATATGGACTTCCCAAGTATCGTACAGGTCTGTTTTCTAGATGCCCCGAAAAATAATGTAGATGCCCACTAAAAATATCTTTTACTTTAATACAAGAAAAATCTTCTTTGGTAAGACCCTCTTCTAAGACTTTCCCATTGTCTAGTTTAATCCCTTTCAGTTGAGTATGCATGTATAGGTACTCACATTTATTAATCTCATCAGCATACTTTGGTAAATCATATTCAGTAGTATAGGGATAGAAAAATTCGTTATCAATCCTTGTTGGTGTAGTAATAAACTGTATCTGTGGTGACACATTTAAGAATTCAAAGAACGGAATCTCTTCATTAACGAAGTCATGATTTCCTTTAAGAATTCGTATCTGTTCCACCCCACTGCTTAACAGAACCTCTAAGTAGCTACATAACTTATTAACCAACAAGGCAGAGTGATTATCTTTCTTTTCAGTTAAATCCCCTAGAATATTAACTATCTTTATTCCTTGTAGGGTAATTTCCTCCATTAACTTTTCAAAAATATTCCACTTATAGTAGTCTAGTGGATGAGTAGTTAGGTGGAGGTCAGCTATTAGTAGCGTTTTTTTCATGTATAATCCCAAGTTTATCTATTCTGTTATTCCAATCATTATATAGTTGTTGTTTTGTAGCATCAATTTCTATCTCTATTAACGTAGCATTATCACCACCATATCTGGTATAGTCAAAGCCTCCGTCAATAAATACAGCTTCACAAGAGCAAGCTCTAAAATCATGCCTAGCTCTTGAGAAGATTGTGTCATGGCAGGTGGGGCATTTAATAGCCCAAAGTTTCATTTGGTTAACTCCTGAAATTCTTCTAATCGTAGTAAGACTAAATCTTTGTTGTGATTCTTGCCTTTAATGTGTACAATAACAAGAGGAAGTTTACCTTTACAATTAGTCTCGGCTTGAACCATCCACTTTTCAGCGACAAATGATTTTCTTGATTTAGCTTCTATACTAAATTTCTTATCTTTAATAACTATATCTTCACCGCCAAAGATACCAACACGTTCACCACCAAGCATCTTTGCTAATGCTTTTTCGTTTCTCTTACCTCTTTGTCTATTTGAACGTGCTACATCAGCTTTTGTCGTCATCTTCTTCTCTCTTCATAGTAGCAACAGTCTCCAAACTCATTTTCTACAGACCTAAAATGCTCTTCATCCAATCCTGTAAATTCATTTGGGGTATAGCACATTACATGATCCGTTTCATAAAACTTACAATCTTTACAATATACTCCACTTAATTTTTCTTTAGTTCCCATGTTACATCCTCTGGTTTAATATTTGCATATGAATAACAAAAATATCTCTGTTCACCAGCAAATCTAATGAGCCGACCAACTCTATTCTGTAAATCTTTAGAAGTAGTCTTTAAAACTATACCAAAATACATAAAAGAGTTGTATCTGTCTTCTTCCCAATCAACTACTTTAACAAGAGTATACTTAGGGTTATTAGTTAAGTCCGAAGTAACCACTACTTCATCATCTACTAAAAATTCTGGTAACTTAATAGCTTTATTTCTTTTAGATTTCTTACACCGCTCTTCTAACTCTTCTTTGGCTTTCGCCCTTACATCACTAAAACTGTGAACATCATACCCTCTTGTTGTAACGCCTAAATGTTTATCTGTTAAAGGTGACTTTTGCAATTTGTGACTCCTTTTGTTATTATTTGCAAATGCTAACTAATTTCTCTTTTAAGAACTCCAATGTCCATACCCCCTTCTATAATTAATATACCATTATTAGGAAATTGTTTCTTAATAGTAGAACTAATAAATTCTACTTGGTCTTCAGATAAAAAGTCTGGTGACTTGATTACTATTGCATCCCCATCCTTAATAGAAAGTACTTTTACTGTATTTAACCAAGTAGGTTCCTCTTCATTTCTTTCTTGGTTCACCTCAAATGTTTCTGGGTAAACTATTCCGTGAATAGGGCATATATGGGGTCTAAGACAGGTACATATGGGTCCTTTCATAACTACCTCAATGATTCATCTTGTACAATTTTTTAGCTGTATTAACACATCTATTACAGGTTTTATGGTCATAGTAATGACCACAAAGAGGAAGGTCTTTCTTTCCTTCCTTCGTATCTAAAGAAGAAAAGGGTCTACAGAACTCTTTCTTATTGAGAGGAACGCTATAGATTGGAACTTGGTACATTCTATAGCTGTGGGAAACATCATCATACTCTCCAGTACAGTCTAAATATTTTTCAATTGTCATATTTTCTCCTATAGTGTGCAAGTTTCATCACTGCATTTACCAGCAAAGGCTTTTGGCATCTCAAATTTATTAGTATGGGATGTACTGGTTAAAACTTGATTTCTACTCCCATCTCTGTATACCGTTATCCCTTTCACCTGCTCTTTCCACGCCATCTTGTAGATATTTTTTATATCATCTACTGAAGAGGTATATGGCATATTAACTGTCTTAGAAGCTCCACCATCTATCCATTTCTGAAACTGTGCTACAACTTTCACATGCCATTCAGGACTTACTTGATGGGCAGTTCTAACATATTGTGACTTATATAAATCTCTCGTCTCTTCTATCTTACCTATTGTCAGGCTTCTTTCAAAAGCAACATCGTACACAGGCTCAATACCGCTAGAACAATCAGCCAAAATACTGAGAGAACCTGTAGGTGCAATAATTCTCCTATAGAAATAAAAGTTATCAGGGTTATAAGCGAGAGTGGATTCTTTATACACCGCCCCAATCTTATCAATAAAATCCAAACAATCTTGTGAATCATATTTTATTCCTAATTTAATTAAACAATCAGCAAATCCCATTATACCAACACCAACAGGGTTATACTCCTTCATTTTCTCAGCTATTTCAGGTAATGGATAAACAGACAAATCATTCATGTTAGTTAATGTTCGCATAGCCAGTTGACAACTTTCAGAGAATCTATCAAAGTTAAAACTATTTTTCCAAACAAACTTTGAAAGGTTAATACTACCAAGGCAACAGGCTGAATAGTAGGGCATGGCGACTTCGGAACACTGTCCAGTTATAATCATATTTTCGATTAATAGTTTATGATTTGTAGGAACAGTACAACAGTATACAGTATGTTTCCCTTCTACTTTTGAAATACCAACCACCTTGTTATACTTAAAGGTAGTATTATAAGAACATTCCTTATCTTTAAAGGATGGTAATCTAGAAAAAGTTACTAACTTACTTAATTGTAAGGAATACTTTTGTGGAATAGTTAACCTATAACAGATTTTTTGTGGGTACGTTTTTCCTCTAATAGTCATTTCCCCAGATGGATGCATAATATTTATTTTTCCGTACACCCCCATACTTTTAAGTAAGGCTAACACATCTTTTATAAGAGATAAAGAAGAGGAAGCAAATTGATAAGCATAACCATTTTTTGTAGCAAAATGGGTTCCATCACCATCAAATAAACCCGCTATAAACTCACATTTATCTGATAAAGACCAATTAAAGAGTTCATCAGGTAAATGATTTTTATAGTCACAAACCCAATTCAATAATTCGTCTTTTCTAGAAGTTAAACCTCTTAAGATTTTGTTATTTCCATTGTCAATAACATCAAGGTTTTGAATTGTGTTGTTATTATAATTACTAGTTGCTTTAATTTCATTTCCAGATTGGAGTAGCCTATCTATACAAGAGTATTTAGGTTCATAAATCTTTAATACCACCTGTTTCTTAGTTTCAAAGCCTTCAGCTATTAAAAATCCTTTTAAATAAGCTCCATGTGTACTTAAATTTCCATCAAGAACTAATGAGGTATTGAATTCAAGTTTATCCCCAATGACTAAATCTTGTGCCTCTTTTTCACTCCCATCTACTAAAAACATTTTATGGTAAGGTGTAACTGTTATATCTGAACCATCAGCTAATTGTATTTCAAGCAACTCCGCATGAGTGTCAGTGATACGAAAGTTATTAACACTAACCCAAGAATTTCCATCAAAGATGTTCACGGTTTGTCCTACCAAATTCTTTATTCTAATTAAACCTTTATCTGTGGTTACTAAGGTATCCTCGTAAAAACATGGATTACAAGTATCAATTGGTACTTGTGGATAGAGTGGGTTATCTTTATTTATTCTATCATAGAATAGTAAGGCTGGATCCCCATTAACCCAAGAAGCAAATGCCATTAGTTCAAAAACATCCTTTGCTTTGACTGTCATAATAGAGTAGCCAGTAGGAGATTTTATTTCAATCTCTCCACCAGATTCTACCTTTTCCATGAAGTCATCTGTTACCATGATAGAAAGGTTAAAGTTCTGTAACTTTCCCTCAAGTTTAACTTTCACAAAGTCAAATATTTCAGGGTGGGAATAATTTAATATCCCCATTAATGCTCCTCGTCTCTTACCCCCTTGTTTAACTACCTCAACAATATTATCAAAAACTCCCATAAAGCTTATTGCCCCAGAGCTTTTCCCACCTTTAGAAAGTAAGGCATCTTTCTCCCTTAGTTTAGAGAAATTAATTCCTACACCCCCACCACTTTGAAATATCTTAGCCATCGCTGTAACTGATGCAAAAATATCAGCCAAGGAATCTTCTATGGGCAAAATGTAACAAGCATGTAGACTTGCATCAGGAAAACCTGAATTGAACAAAGCAGGAGAATTTGGTAAGAAGACTCCATTTATCATAGCATTATACATTTTCTCTTCAAACTTTGTATCACCTTTGGCTAAGAATTCGGCAGTACGTTTAAAGACATTCTCTGGTTCTTCATTGTTGTTACAGTACCTGCTTTTAAGTAGGTACACAGCATTAGGGCTTAGAGGCATCTATTCTCCTTTCTACACTTTTACTCATCTTTAAGACTTTAATTTTAGTGATAGGAATCATGGTCATCGCAGCAATAGCTTGCTTTATGACCACGTCTAACTCACCAACTTTAGATTTTTCTGTATACCATTTAACTGCGTCATCGTCTATCATTACATTATATCTCATCGTCGTTGTCCTTGGTAAATAAATATTCAAAGATAAATTCTGGTTTATTTTCTGAACACCACTTATAAAAACTCTTGTCTTCTAGAAGTAATTCCCTACCATTAACACCAACTAGTAAAGAAACTACTATAGTATCATCTACAAATCCCATTCGCTCTCTTGATTCAATACTTACCATCTTACGCTGAAAAAGTTCAGAGATAAGTAAAGCACCTAATGAATATTTCAACTCCTGTAGTACAGCCTCTTTTCCAAGCTCTATGAAGTATCGTTTATTTACATGTTTTTCAATTCTAATTGTATTAGACTCTTTCATCTTTTCTGGCTAGTCGTTTAAGAATTAAATATCCTATTAAATCTTTTTCCGTATCATCTCCAAGATACTCTTTTCCTTGCATTATCCTATTTAATTTATCATCTATACGAACATTTAACTGTTCAATAGCATTAGTTTTTGAGAAAATTCGTATAGGTTCTAGGGCAGAGTTCCCATATGACGTATTTTTTTCAATAAGAAACTTTTCTAGTTCATAAAGTTCTTCCCTAAGAAGAACCTCAAATGGTTTTGTTTGCACATTCTCTACAGACAATTTTCTCCTCCACTATTTCTGTTCCCCTTGCTATCTCCCCAGTCTTTCTCTTCTTGTAAGAAGGTTTTACAGGAAGAATATTACCATACCTATCTGTATAGGTATACTCTTTTTCTCTTGTTTTAGTAACTAACTTAACTGGAGAATCATGGGGTTTGCTTACAGCATTGCATAATCCACATCTAAACATGGCTTCTCTCCTATTTCTTTTTTTTCTTTCGATTCTTCAACTTGTTCATTTTCTTTACTGACCGTGGGACTAATTTTCTTATTTTCTTCACCATCTTTTTCTCTCTCCAACTCTACTTCATAGCAAAATAACTCTTCTAAAAGTCCTGTTTTGGTGTTATATCGTCTAACTTTATAGGCGTACTTTTCATGATGAAAATATTCTAAGATTAATACTGGTGTTCCTGTTACTCTGTGAATAACAATATCTCCAGGTTGAAATAATCCCTTGTTAGGCATACTTTTTCTCCGTAGGCAAGAACTCACTTTCTATTTCATTCCACAACGTAATAGTTCTCTTCTTAACTTCATCTATAGGTTTAGTATTTTCAATATCTAAGCCCTCTAAACCTCCCTTTATGCCTTTAAGATAGTCTACATTAGCAGTATAATCATCCATACCATAGTTAAAGATAACAGGAAACTCACACTCACGAAAAGGCAACCCAATTTTATTCTTCTTAGCCAATGCCCTCACTGATATACCATACACTTTCTTGACACCACGAATAGTCTTAGTAAGCTTACTCATTACATTTAACCAGAGAATTTGAGTAGCATAGAAATCTAATGCTTTACCACCACTTCGTTTATATTTCTCACCAAACATGACCCCAATATTTTCTCTTATTTGACTTACTATCATCAGATGCATATTAGAAGACTCTATTTCACCAACCAGACGGGTAATCATACTATTAATAAGTGCCGCCCTTCTAGCGGCATCATACCCCTCATCCATCTCGTCAGTCTTTTTATCTGGTAGTATAGCATCAAGTGTATCTAGTACATACAGCCCTACTGTCTTCTTCTCTTTCACTTCTTGAGTAGCTTGTTTTATCAAAGTGTAGGTATCTTCCACTCCTCTTACATCGTCTATAACAAAAGTATTTTCATCATTGGGTAATCCTAATATTCTTGCATACTCTATATCAAATGCTGCTTCGGCATCTTGATACCAAATTAACCCATTTGGGTATTTTTGTCTAAAGTTTGCGATAGCTTCTACAGATAGGCCAGTTTTATTACTGGATTTATCACCAACAACATTAGAGATTCTACCCAACGGCCAGCCCCCGCCAAGGACGCAGTCCAATACGGTACAGCCACTCGGGATAAAATCTAATTGTTTCTGTTCTACAGAATAATTACCTATTAATTTCTTTTCTTCTTTTTTCTTACTCATATTTGTATGCCCTTTTCCATGTCATAAGCCATGACAGCTTCTGGATAATTTTCCTTACAATACTTTACGAAGTCTTCCAAGTTGTCGATATACTCACTAGCATTAGAAGATGTTACTTCAGGACCTATAAAAGAACTTATTACACTAACCGTAGCTAGTGGATTTTCTTGATGTGACCAGAGTTTAAATATATTTTTCATAAGTAGTTCCGGGCAGGAGGTAACAAGACATGGATTTACTGCTTTGGTAGCAAACCCTTAAGTCTCACCATGCGTTGTTAGTATACTTACCCCCCTGCCCAGATTTTTTATCCTCTACCGTATTTGCCTTTAAGTTTGTCTAACAATGCAGCCCCATCTGTTGCTTTTGGGGTTGGAACCTGCTCTGCTTCTTCTCCTTTCATCTTTGCATAATGAGCATCTACAGTCTCATCATCCATTTCTCTTATCTGCTTCATCCTGAAACCAAAGAAGTCAGAGATAGCATCTTCTTTATCCTCTCTAGAAATCTCATACTTTTTAGGTGTAGGAACTTCATTGGGTTCTGGTTTAGAAACAAAGGGCATGTGCTTTATAGGAATCTCCTTTACTTCTTCCTCTTCTTCTACTATTCTACCCTCAAAGGCATCTTTAATATAGTCATAAGACTTTATATCTAATACTTCTGAAATAGGTTTATCAGTAATAAGCTGCAACCAGTTATCCCTTTCAACAGGGTTGCTGGACAACGGCGTAGACTTTCTGGAAATTCTCTCACCAGAATACTTGGTTTTAATACCAATACCATCTTTTTCAAAGCTAATGTCATACCCCTCATCAGGATGATGAATTCTTAATGCTGCTCCTGTGCCATCATCAACAGCCTGTACTACAAAATTTCTGTCCATTGAGAAAGGCATTGGAAATACTTTAGGACCATCAGCTGGGTTATCTCTGTCTATTACATAGACTAAGACTTTCCTTCTTGCTTTTACTTTATCTACAAACTCCTTGTCATCTTTGCTAGCCCCCGTAGTAATCTCTTCACATATTGGGCATTTGTTACCAACTCCCATTTTAATTGGGCAGAGGTAAGAAGAATTAGACTTGCCAATTCCGTAATGTATCCATGCATCATACCCATAGTGTTTGGGATTCTTCCATGTTGGGGGAAGTATTCTTAACTTATTAGTCTTCTCCTTTGAAATGTAGTATCTTGTTCCTTGTTTAATAAATGAATCTCTTTTCTCTTCTCTTTCACTTGCTCTCGCCATGAAAGCTTCATCAGAAATTTCCTGATACTGAAATACTCTTTTCTTTTCTACCATTTTACTCTCCTATTAGGTCCTACTTGCCCATGATAACGGCTTTTCTGGATTCATATAATGTGTCTTTTGTTTGTTCCTTAACGGCAATGTTTGAATAATACCCCGATGCCAACAAGCTACAGAGTTCACGCAACATGACTGTTTTCTTCTCGTATGCCTCCTTCATACTGCTCCAGTCTTCTGCAAGTTTCTTTAGAAAAAGATAATCTTTATATAGGGTATCATACGTTGAATCGGTGTCTGCTGTCTCTTCGGCTGTCTTATCAGAAGCTTTTGTTGCTTTCGCAGCTAAATACTTTTCACTCCATACTTTGTCTAGTGCATGTTTTGCTGTGTCTCGCATGTCTATTGCTTCTGAATACTTCTCTGAAACATGCCAAAAGATTTGTGGCAGACGTTCACACTCTTTATCTAATGCATTTGTATTAATTTGAAGATTAGTCTTTGCTTCGTCTATTGTCATTTTTACACCTAAAGTATTAGTATAGCATATTTTGAAACAAATGTCAAGGATTATTTTAATAAAGCGTCATAAGTACATAGAACTAAAGTAGAAAAATTTTCTATTGGTCTATCAAAACAATCTAAAATAGATAAGAACTTTACAGCCTCATTTCTATCATTGGCTCTAAGTACGCAACCTGTAAGGTAATTTGTTATTTCCAGCTTAACACTAAATAAATTAGCTCCTTTTAAATCTTTTAATATTGTTGCTACATGAGATATTTCCCTCCTTTTAATAAGTGCCTTGCACAAGTCTATTGAATTTAATACTACATCATTGGGTTTAAAACTAGCTGCAAAACTATCAGAGTCCTTACATTGCTCTAATAACACTAAAGCCTGTCGTGCTGAACCATTACTCCATTCTAGAATGGTATCCACTATTTCTTTGGTAAGAGTTATTTCTTCTTGTGTTGCTACAGAATCTAATAAAATTAATAACTCATCATCAGAAAGTTCATTAAGCTGATAGGTGGCACACCGTGTTTTAATTGTAGTTGGAACTTTGTTTAGTTCAGTTGTACATAAACAAATATAAGCATGGCTTGGAGGTTCTTCTAAGAACTTTAAGATGCTATTCCAAGCTGACTTACTTAACATATGACATTCATCCAGTATTAATAGTTTTTCACCTGTACCACGCAATGACCTAAATGATACCTGAGAAATCAATTCTCTCATATCATCTACTCCCGTATAGATTGCAGCATCTATCTCTTGCACATCAACTATCTGTAATATCTTTCCTATTATTCTAGATATTGTAGTCTTACCTGTACCAGAGCTTCCATGAAAAAGAAATGAATGGACCCCTTGTGTAAGCAAGTCTGGAATATTCTGAATGTGGGGTTGCCCTAAGACTTCAAATAATGTCTGTGGTCTATACTTCAAATGTAAAGGTTTGTTCAAAAGAAAGCTCCTTCTTTTTCATTATATTTTTCTATGAAATCATCTACAATATCTCTGTAATCCATACTCTGTGGCATCCCTGGACGCATCTTACTGCTAAATATGGTAGAGCAGTTGCCTTTCGGAGTCCAGAGTTTTGTTCTATCTACCGTAGGGTTTTTGTCAAAGTACAGTTGGTTGTACTTCAACCAATTTCCAAAAGCTGGTAGGGTATCAATACCACAGCAACATGCTGTTGTAGATAAGTGGTGCAAATCATTATCCCCTACACCAACACCAACGCTGACAGGTATCAAATTTTTTAACACATTAATATTTCTTTCTTTGATACTGGGTAAGACTTCATAATGCCTACCAAACTTTGGTTTGTATAGAGAAAACTTAAAGTCTATCTGTTCTCCTATTAATTTGCGTATCGCTATGTTATCTATTGGTACTTTGATATGCTCTATGGTAATGTAGTTGGGTATCTTTCCCAAAGCTATGACTAAAGCTTTTGCTTCAACCAAGTTAATCAATGGCTGAATTCTACAAGATACCCAGAATCCTTTATCTCTAAGTTTCTGTATAAACTCTATTCTTTCTGTTGCCAATGGTGTATTGCTCTCAAAGTTTCTTATAAACTTATCAGAGTAGCCCATAATACTAATCTGAAATGCGTGTATCTTTGGGTCAAGTACCGAGAAATACTCGTCAGTTAAATCTACTGCTTTAGTAGATATAGAAACAGGGTAATTGTATTTCTTGGTTAGTTTTAGTAATTTTAAGGTATTCTTTATTGTAAACTCTCTGTGTTGAAAGGGGTCTGACATTCCTCCTAGATGAAGTGGTACTCTATTTCGTAAGCAATCAGAGGTAACTGTTACCGACTTTTCTCCCCTTCCTATTACCTTATCAAAGAGTCTTCCCAACTCCTCCATATCAGCTACAGCAAACTTATCTACTCTATCTTTAGCCAGCTTAGAGTTTGCGAAGCAGTTTCTACTAGCATATCCTTGTGAAATATAAGTATGTGTAGATGTTTCTAAACTGTAGACTTTTTGTATACCAATAGATTTTATATCTACTATTTTTGATTTTTCAAAACCTTTAAAAGATTTTCCAAGAAAAGAAGGAGTTATTTTTCTCCATAAAGCTGGTTGAAATGTTGCATAAAAGTCTAAAGCAAAGGGCTTTCCTCCATGACAGGTAAAACCTTTATCTGTTTGTGAGAAAGAGATATTAAATTCCTTCAAAATAAATTCTAAAAATGCATAAGTTTTGGGATTAACCACTTTATACTGACCTATCCTAATAACCCCAGAATTAGACCCTTCAGCATCAAAAATACCAGCTAGCCACCCTTTTAGATACTCTTTAGAGTATAAAACAGTATCTCGTTTGTTAAACAAGTTTAACGCATCTTCCCCATAAATATAGGTTTGGTAAAGTCCTTCTTTAGTAAAGGAGGTATTGGGAATAAAATTGAAGTGAGATAAGAAGGTTTGATACCTGTCACTAAAAAGTTTGTCTTTTACAGAAAATCTAACATTCTTTATATGCATCTGATTGTAATGGGTATCAACTTTACCAATATACTCCCTATGATAAAGTTTATTTGTAATAGTTCCATCTCCATCTACAGACCCATGAAGATACCCAAGCATATAATCTTTGGGGAATGTTTGCCTAACTTCATATGGCGTTACCACTTTTTGTAAATGGAGATTTACTCTTGGTTGAGCATATTGAAACCTATCGACTCTTCCAGTAAACCAAAAATGGTCTTTTGTACTATATATAGTATCTCCTAGATTAGTAGTTATCGCAATAACTTCTGCTTCTCGTTCAAATTTATTAAGAATAGTAGTATCTTTAATTTTTCGTGTTTTTTTATTTCCTGGAGTATTAAAATCAAATCCTATTACTGAATCTCCAATCTTTAAATTTTCTATATTTGAGAACGAACCATCACTTTTCCATACTTTAGTTCCCTCTGGAGTACAATAATCGCAGCCGTGATCGCAACCATAGTAGGTGTCAATTCTAAAAGGATTGCCACAAAATCTAAACTGTTGTGTTAACGCTAATGGGTAGGAATATTTCTCCATTATTTCCCCTTATAGTTCCATTGAAACGAATTAAATTTTGTCACCGTCTTTTCCCACTCTTTAGTTTCATCAGTCCAAAACTGAAATAGCATATTAGGTACAGGGTCTCTCACTAAATGAAGAACAGCAAACTCATTACCAATAAATACTTTGGAGAGATTCAACCCATATTTGAGAAAGATTTGCTTATAGTTGTCATAATACTTTTGAATAGCTTCTGGTCTTTCTGCTGCTTTAGTATACCGCATATGAAAATAACCAGAGTCGGTAATAAAAACTTCACCACTCTTTAAAGATAAGAGTTCAAGTAAAGGTTTATATGTTTCCATGTTAGACGCAGAGAAATTACTACCATCTATAAAGATGTAATCAAAGTCTAAACTTTCTTGAAAAGAATCTCCTTCAATAATTTCAACATTCTCATATCCGTTATAAGTCTTCTTCAAGAAGTCAGCACAAAGTGGGTCTATCTCATACACTCTATCTAAGAAAGGTGCTGCATTTTCTACTAAGAAATGAGTCATGATGCCAATGCCACCAAACATCTCTAAGATTCTACAGTTCTTTTGAATGTTATTTGATACAAACTCATAGATGTCATATTTTATATTGTATGCTTTCTTATGTCGTTTACTTAAGTATAATCTTTGTGGCTCCCCAATAATTGTCATTTCTCTACCCACCCTTCTCCTACATATTTCCACCAGTTGGTGCTGTCATGCTTACCTACTTCTTCTAAGGTATACCAGTTTTCCCCAACAGCGAATTCAACCCCCAGAGGAACATTAATAAAGGGATAAATAGTTGGGTCTACCATCTGCTTTGCAATAAACTCTATATCCTCTTCTAAGGTAGCAATAGGAAGACAGAATGTTAAATCATCATGTATTTGAATTCTATATTGGTATTGGGGTTTATTTAACTCCCACCCCAACTTAGACAATCTATCCCCAGCCATGATACACACATCGTAAGATGCGGAAGACTGAATGGGGTAGTTAATTATCTCATTCTTCTTTAGAGGGGCA
>Ga0265297_10002151_pt1 | contig 41611 bp, 37 predicted proteins | sample Munlanlwell13791_FD_192502 | JGI IMG/M metagenome (GOLD analysis project Ga0265297, IMG submission 192502) | Leachate microbial communities from a municipal landfill in Southern Ontario, Canada - Leachate well 137-91 | ecosystem: Engineered > Solid waste > Landfill > Unclassified | place... | reverse complement strand
GCCGCAAGGTCGTGAGGGTCCGACTCCCTCCTTGCCCATAAAAGTTTTGGGCTCATAGCTCAGCTGGTTAGAGTGTCTCCTTGACATGGAGAAGGTCGGTGGTTCGAGTCCACTTGAGCCCACCATTTAAAACAATGAGCGATAAAATGAATTTGGAAACTTTAAGACATTCTTGTTCGCACGTAATGGCAGAGGCCGTTAAGGAGCTTTGGCCGGGGATAAAATTAGGAATTGGCCCGGCGATAGAAGACGGTTTTTATTATGATTTTGACACTTCGGCTGCGCTCAGCGCAGGTAGGCAAGAGGCCTTTACCGAGGAGGATTTAGCTAAGATTGAAAAAAAGATGGCGGAGATCATCGCTAAAAATGAGCCGTTTATCAGGGAAGAATTGGAGAAAAAAGCAGCCTTAAGTTTATTTAAAAAATTGGACGAGCCCTACAAAATAGAATTAATTAATGCCTTAGCCGATACGCAAATCTCAATTTACCGTACTGGTACAAAATTTGTGGATTTATGCCGCGGCCCGCATATTACATCTACCGGTAAAATCAAGGCCTTTAAGTTACTCTCTGTTGCCGGAGCATATTGGCATGGGATAGAAACCAACCCCATGCTCCAGCGGATTTACGGGACTTGTTTTGAGAGTAAAAAAGAGCTGGATGAGCATCTTAAAAATTTAGAAGAGGCGAAATTACGCGACCATAGAAAGTTAGGCCCTAATTTAGAGTTGTTTGATATCTATCATGAAGAAGCAGGGGCAGGCCTGGTTTTTTACCACCCCAAAGGCGCTCTTTTACGCATGCTCATTGAAGATTATGAGAAGCAGGAGCATCTCAAGCGCGGGTATCAGCTTGTAATTACCCCGCACATTATGCAGGCGGATCTTTGGAAGACCAGCGGCCATTATGATTACTACAAAGAAAATATGTATACCTTGAATATAGATAAACAGGAATACGTGTTAAAGCCGATGAACTGTCCGGGGCATATCTTAATATACAAATCTAAGACCAGAAGCTATAAGGACTTGCCTATCCGCCTCTTCGAGTTAGGGACGGTCTACCGTCATGAAAAAGCCGGAGTTCTGCACGGTTTGTTGCGCGTGCGTGGATTTACCCAGGATGACGCGCATATATTTTGCCTGCCGGAACAGCTAAAAGCCGAGATCAAGGCGGTTATGGATTTTGTCTTTGATACGATGAAGGTCTTCGGGTTTAATGCTGTGAGTATTGAATTAAGCACCCGGCCGCAAAAATCTATCGGCTCAGACCAGGACTGGAAAAAGGCAACCCAGGCCCTGGAAGAGGCCTTAAAAGAAAAAGGGTTGGTTTATGATATTAACGAGGGTGACGGGGCTTTTTACGGCCCGAAGATTGATATTAAAATAAAAGATGCTTTGAAGAGAAAGTGGCAGTGTGCGACAATCCAATGCGACTTTGCTCTCCCTAAAAGATTTAATCTGGCTTATGTTGATAATGCCGGCAAGGAACAACAACCAATAATGCTGCACCGGGTTTTATTGGGCAGTTTAGAGCGCTTTGTAGGAACTTTAATCGAGCATTATAACGGGGATTTGCCTCTGTGGCTGGCACCGGTTCAGGCATTGGTTATTCCAATCAAAGATACGGTTATGGATTATACTCAAAAAATTGAGCAGGCACTTAAAACACAAGGTATCCGCGTTGAAATAGACAGCCATAACGAAACTTTGGATAAAAAAATTCGTAATGCCGAGATAAATAAAGTGCCCTACTCTCTGGTAGTTGGTGAACGCGAAGAAAAAGCCGGTTTAGTCAGTGTCCGGAAAAAAGGCAAAGGTAATATCGGCGCATTGGGCCTGGATGAGTTTATAAAAAAAATAAAAGAAGAAATAGAAAAGAAGGCCGCTTAATACAAGGAAAGGGAGGTGGTTGCGATAAAAAAATTTATCCGTATTAATGACAGAATTCGCGTTCCTCAGGTAAGAGTTATTGGCCCGGACGGTAACCAATTAGGGGTAATGGCGATACAAAGGGCAATAGACCTGGCTAATCAGCATGAGCTGGATCTGGTGGAAATAGCTCCTTCGGCTAATCCTCCGGTCTGCCGAATCATTGACTACAGTAAATTTAAGTATGACGAAGAAAAGAAGGAGCGCGAGGCCAAAAAACATCAGAAGCAGGGTAAATTAAAAGAGATCCGCCTAAAACCCAACATTGATGAGCATGATTTTGAAACCAAACTAAAACACGCGGCCACTTTCTTAAAGAAGAAAGATAAAGTTAAAATTAACCTGTTTTTCCGCGGACGGCAGATGGAGCACATAGATTTAGGAAGAAAGGTGGTCGATAAATTCATTAAGGATATACAGAGTGACGGACAGGTAGAGAAACCGCCAATGATGGAAGGCAGGATTATGTCTTTTGTTGTTGCGCCTAAATAACGGAAAGGGAGAAATGGGAAAATTAAAAACCAAAAAAGGAGTGGCTAAGAGGTTTAAGCTTACTAAAAAAGGGAAGATTAAATATTCCTGCGGCGGTAAGAGCCACCTTGCCTCCAGCAAGAAAGGGAAGAGGATAAGAAAACTGCGTAAAAGAGATGTTTTAAATAATAATAAAGAAACCAAGTATCTTAAACGGATGCTGCCTTACGGTTAGAAAAGGAGTAATTCATGGCGAAGATTAAACACAGCACAGCAACACGCAGAAGGAAAAAGAGATTATTAAAAAAGACCAAAGGTTTTTTTGGCGATAGGTCCAAGCAATTCCAGCAGGCGCGCCGCGCGTTGATGCATGCCTTAAAATATGCTTACCGTGACAGGCGTAATAAAAAGAGAGAGATACGTTCCCTGTGGATTGCGCGCATTAATGCTGCAGCCCGCGCCGAAGGCCTTACCTACAGCGCTTTTATCAATGGCCTTAAGAGATCTAAAATAAGTTTAGACCGCAAGATTTTAGCGGATCTGGCGGTAAAGGATAATGCGGCTTTTAAAAAAATAGCAGGGTTAATCAAGAAATAGAAGGGTTAAAAGGAGCGTTATTTTGATGGACATTAAGGCTGTTAGTGCCCAGATAGATGCGGATATCCAGGAGATCAATTCTCTCGAAGCGCTGGAGCAGTTCCGCCTGAAATATTTAGGCAGGAAAGGCCTAGTCGCTGAACTGACTAGTGCCATACCCGGCCTGCCTCAAGAAGAGCGCGCCAGGTTTGGGCAGGAAGTTAACGCCCTTAAAAATAAACTCCTTAGCCTTATTGCAGAAAAACAAAAAACACTTGCCGGATCTTCCGGGCAAGCCGCGCAAGCCGCTGGCGACCTGGGCATGCCGGGGATTAGCCAGAGCCTGGGGCAGCTTCATCCTCTTACTCAGGTTACCGATGAGATTTGTGCTATCTTTAACCGGATGGGGTTTTCCATTGTTGAAGGCCCGGAGATAGAAAGCGAATATAATAATTTTACCGGTTTAAATATCCCCTTGGAGCATCCTTCCCGCGAAGCTTTCGATACCTTCTATCTAAAGAATTATACCAAGATGCTTCTGCGCAGCCATACCTCTCCGGTGCAGGTGCGGCAGATGAAGGAGCAAAAACCGCCCCTGGCCATAGTTGTCCCTGGCCGCGTTTATCGGCCGGATGCCGTAGATGCCGCGCACTCCTTTATGTTCCACCAGATAGAAGGTTTTATGGTAGATACAGGCATAAAGTTTTCCGACCTGAAAGGGATTTTAGAAATGTTTGCCCAGGCAGTATTCGGCAACGATATTAAGATGCGTTTCCGGCCGCACTTTTTCCCTTTTACCGAGCCGTCGGCAGAGGTAGATATATCCTGTATAATTTGCAAAGGTAAAGGTTGTTCTGTCTGCGGCAGGAAGGGATGGCTTGAGATTTTAGGCTCGGGCATGATTCATCCCAATGTATTTAAGCACGTGGGCATTGACGCTGATAAATATACCGGTTTTGCTTTTGGCCTGGGGATAGAAAGAATCGCTATGCTTAAGTATGGGATTAACGACATAAGGTTATTTTTTGAAAACGACCTCAGGTTTTTAAGGCAATTCTAAAATGAAAGTCACTTATAATTGGCTAAAAGAGTTTGTGGATATTAAAATCCCGGCTAAGGAGTTGGCAGATAAACTGACCATGGCCGGATTAGAGGTTGTTTCTCTTGAAGAGAAGGCGGGGGATTTTGTTTTGGAAATAGAAATTACCTCCAATCGCCCGGATTGGTTAAGTGTTTTGGGCGTCGCCAGAGAAGTGGCCGCGATAACCAGGAGAGAACTCAAGGCTAAAAACCCAAAACCTGAAACTAAAATCGCCAAGGGTAACTTAAGAATTGAAATTGAAAATAAAAAAGACTGCTTCCTCTACACCGCCAGGATTATCCGGGGCATAAAAGTCGGACCATCTCCGGAGTGGTTAAGAAAAAGACTGGAATTAGTGGGCTGTCGCAGCGTCAATAATATCGTGGATATCACAAATTACGCGTTATTGGAATCAGGAGAGCCTTTACACGCCTTTGATCTGGACAAGTTGAATCCGGAAAAAATAGTTGTGCGCCGGGCAAAGGCAGGAGAAAAAATAACTACCCTAGACGGACAAGCTCGGAATTTAAATAATAATGTTTTGGTTATCGCTGATAAGGCCAAAGCGGTAGCTATTGCCGGAGTGATGGGCGGCCAAGAGACCGAGGTTACTCTGGACACCAGGAATATTTTATTAGAAGCGGCGGTTTTTGATCCTATTGTTGTGCGCCGCTGCCGTCAGGCGCTGGGCTTACAAAGCGAGTCAAGCTACCGGTTTGAAAGAGGCGTGGATCTGGGCATGGTTGAGCAAACTTCTTTAAGGGCAGCGCAATTAATCCGCGAATATTGCTTTACGCAAGGGGTTTTTTTTAATTCCTCCGGTTTGGCCAAATGCAAAGAGAGAAGCGTTAAATTAGATACGGCTCGGGCCGCAGAAGTTTTAGGGGTAACTATAGCTCCTGCGAAAATAAAGCAGGCTCTCTCCAGGCTGGGATTTGTCATTAAACAGAAAGCCAAAAATATTTTGGATGTTGGGGTACCGTCTTTCAGGCAGGATGTAAAATTAGAAGTAGATCTCATTGAAGAATTAGCCCGTATTTTCGGTTATGAGCGTATACCGGTGAGCTTACCCGCAGTTAAACCACAGGTAACGGCAAACGCAAAAAGAGCTTTAACTTCTGCCATAAAGGAGATACTCGTTGGCCTGGGGTTGAGCGAAGTGATTACTTACAGCCTGACGGACAAATTAACATTAAATAGTTTAGGCTTTGGCCTTGGTGTTCAGCCGATAGAAATCCTGAATCCTTTGAGCCAGGAGCAGGAAGTCCTGCGTCCGACGCTTATCCCTGGGTTAGGCCGCGCAGTCAGCCTGAACTTTAATCAAAAACAGGAATATGTGGCTATTTTTGAAGTTTCTAATATTTTCCTGGGCGAAAACAAACCCCAGGAAGAGCTCACTTTAGGCATTGCTTTGAGCGGAACAAAGTCTTTCCTGCTTGAGCAGGGCCTGGTTAAAGATGAAGCCGGTTTTTTAAATTTAAAAGGCATAGTAGAAACAATTTTTGCCAGGCTCGGTATCAGCGGCTACACATTAAATAACCAGGGCAGTTCCGCTGAGATACGCATTCAGAACGAGAAGGTTGGCCTGATGTTGAGCCTTAGTCCCCAGTCCTTAAATAAATTAAACATTAAAAATAAGAATGTTTTTATGCTGGAGCTTTCTTTGGATAAGATTTTATCTTTTACCAGGCGGGATAAAAAATTCATTCCTCTCCCTAGATATCCCGGGATAGCCAGGGATATAAGCTTTATCCTGAAAGAGGGCTTTTCCGTCCAAGCAATACTGGTTTTGCTAAAGGAAACAGGCCGGCCGTTATTAAGCGAAGTTAGAATTACGGATTATTATAAAGGTAGGCAGATTCCTGTCGGGTACAGGGGCCTGACTCTCTCCTGTTTTTATAGTTCTAACGAACGCACCCTGGCAGAGAACGAGATCCAGCCTACGCATGAGCTGCTTTGTGCGGAGCTCGTCCGGAAATTTGGAGTTAAGCTAAGATAGTCTGGGTACGTTCGGCGGCTACCCTGGCAAATCCTAAACTTTACCTGCGCCAGCAAAGGATTGATTTTCCTATTGGCATGTGTTATAATATTTATAGGAAAGAAAAGCTCTTTAAAATATCCCTGCAGTGCTCGTTGGAACTTTGATAATTGTTGAACCAACACTAATTTCAAGGGCGCCCGTTAGGGCACCCACCTGAAACCAAAACGGTTCAGACTATTCAGTCCAACGGCACTTATGCGGGGATTTTTTTGCCGCAGAAAGCGGCATACTGAACCATCCGCTAGGTTCGGGTGTTATAAATTATGGATCTTTTTATCGAAGAAAAGAAAAAAGATTTAAAGAAACTACCCCTGGCAGTGCGGATGCGGCCGAAAACACTGGATGAGTTTGTCGGCCAGGGCCATATTTTAGGAAAGGGCAAGCTCCTGCGCCGGGCCATCGAAGCAGACCGTTTAAGTTCCGTAGTTTTATTCGGGCCTCCGGGAATAGGTAAGACCTCCCTGGCCTGGTGTATCGCTAATCTTACCAAGGCCTATTATGTCTCTATCAATGCTACGACCTCCAATGTCGATGAGTTGAGGAAGATCATTGCCGCGGCCAAACAAAAAGAAGCCAATGCCGCCCAAAAAACCATCCTTTTTATCGACGAAATCCACCGTTTCAATAAAGCCCAGCAGGATGTTTTATTACCCGATGTAGAAGACGGTAACCCGATATTAATCGGCGCTACTGTCCACAATCCGTTTTTCTCGCTGGCCTCGCCGCTTTTGTCGCGTTCGCTCGTCTGCGAATTAAAATCCTTAAAGGAAAGTGAAATTTTAGCTATCTTAAATTCCGCCATAAAGAATAGCGAGCGCGGATTAGGCAATCTAAAGGTTAACGCGGATAAGAAAGCCCTGGGGTTCCTGGCGAAAATTTGCGAGGGGGATGCCCGTCGGGCGCTTAACGCTTTAGAAGTTGGCGTTTTAACCACGCCTAAATCCAAAGACGCAAGCATTGATTTTAATCTGGAAGTAGCCCAGGAGTCAATTCAGAAAAAAGCGGTTGTTTATGACCATGATGAGGATGCGCATTATGATACTGCTTCGGCTTTTATCAAGTCTATGCGCGGCTCAGATCCGGACTCGGCACTTTATTGGATGGCGAAGATGCTCTATTCCGGAGAGGACCCTAGGTTCGTTGCCCGCCGGGTTTGCATACTGGCAGCCGAAGATGTGGGAAATGCCGATCCTCTGGCCCTAGTGCTGGCTAACGCCGCTTTGCAGATTGCCGAATTTGTAGGAATGCCGGAAGCCCGCATTCCCCTGGCCCAGGCAGTAATCTATGTTTCCTGCGCGCCTAAATCTAATGCCAGTTATTTAGCTATTGATAAAGCTCTGTACGATATAGAAAATAAAAAGGTCCAAGAGGTCCCTGGCCACCTTAAGGATGCTTCTCTGGACGCCGAAGCCTTAGGACATGGCCAGGGTTACAAATATGCCCACGATTATCCGGGGCATCATGTGCAACAGAAATATACCCGTAAAAAAGTCCGCTATTATGAGCCGACTAATATGGGTTATGAAGCAAAAATCAAAGAGCGCTTGGAAAAGCTGCGCCATGAACAGGAAGATTTAAAATGAGCCCGGCAATCACAATTTTACTGGTACTGGGGATCGCAATGGTAACTTACGCTGTTTATATTGTATTCATTCCTTCAGACTCAGGAGCTAAGTCTAAAAAGAAATCCGGCGCTGAAGCAAAGGACCCGATGTCCGAGTTTAAAGAAAAAAGGATTTTAAGGCTGGAGGCAGAGGTCAAAACCTTAGAGGCCGGGGCCGAGAAAACTAGGTCAGAATATGAAAAAGAAAAATTCCGTTTTCAGGAGGCTATAGGCAAGCGTGAGCAGTTAGAACAGGAATTAAAGCGCAGAGAAGATTGGGTGGCTACTTCTGAAGAGATGCTGAACAAGGTCAAAGCGGAAAACGCGGAGTTGAAAAATAAGTTTGTGGCTAAAGAGGAAGAATTACAGCGGGAATTCACCAAAAATGTAAATTCGGTAAGAGAAGTAAGAGAGCTGAACGATAAGATCAAGCTGCTGGAGAAAAATATTAAGGAGCAGTCTGAGCAGATAGAGATACAGAAGCATAAAATCGAAAAATATCTTCAGGATATCAAGGGGCATGAAGCCACTCTCGCGGAATTCCGCAAGAAAGAAAAATTAAGCGAATGGGTGCCCAAAGCGGAATTCAACAAACTAAACGAAGAATATACCGAATTAGAAAATGAGCTTGAAGCAAAAGATGTAAAATTGCAAAGTTTTGCCGAAGAGATCACCCATTTAAGAAAACAACTGGAAGAAAAACCTAAAGAAGAGCTAAAGCCGCAGGAGAAACCGCAAGAAGTCCCCAGGGAAGAGGCTGTCGAAATAAAACCCAAGGAAGAATTGATCGAGGAGAAACCCCGGGAAGCGGCTCCGGAAATAGCTGCTGAGCAAAAAGAAGAAGAACCCGTAGCCGAAGAGCAACCGATTGCCGAAGAAGCGCCTGCCCCTGAAGGGCCAACGCCGGAAGAAAAGGCCGGTAAAGCAGGCCCGCATCCGACCCCTAAATATTCACTGGAGAAAACGCGGAATATCGGAATTATGGCGCATATCGACGCCGGTAAAACCACGACCACCGAGAGGATCCTTTTTTATACCGGCAAGTCGCATAAAATCGGAGAAGTACACGAAGGCGCTGCGGTTATGGACTGGATGAAACAGGAGCAGGATCGCGGAATTACCATTACTTCGGCAGCAACTACCTGTTTCTGGAAAGAGCACCGCATCAATATTATTGATACTCCCGGCCACATAGATTTTACGGTGGAAGTAGAGAGGTCCTTGCGCGTCTTGGATGGGGCAGTAGCGGTCTTTTGCGCTGTCGGGGGGATTGAGCCGCAATCCGAAACAGTCTGGCATCAATCAAATAAATACAATGTTCCAAAAATCGGCTTTGTAAATAAGATGGACCGCACCGGAGCGGATTTTTACGCGGTCTTAAAAGGAATCGATGAAGATTTAGGCGGTAACGCTATCCCTATCGAAATTCCCTTGGGAGCGGAAGAAAATTTTAAGGGAGTAATTGATTTAGTGGAAATGAAGGCTTATTTTTACGATGATGATACGCAAGGAAAAGAGTACCGTATCGCAGAGATTCCGGAGGATTATCTGGAGCAGGCGAAAAAATACCGGCATATTATGGTAGAGAAGGCTGCCAGCTTCGATGAGGCTTTAACAAAAAAATACCTGGAGCAGGGAGAGGTTTCGATTGAGCCTCAGGAATTAACCCGGGCTATCCGTAAGGGGACTGTTGCGAATAAGGCAGTGCCTTTATTATGCGGGGCGGCGTTTAAGAATAAAGGAATTCAAAAACTGCTGGATGCGGTAAATATGTATTTACCATCGCCTTTGGATGTACCCGCGATCAATAGCCATGATGTGGATGATAAGGACAAAGAAATTTTACGGCATCCGGATATCAATGATCCGTTTACGGGTCTGGCTTTTAAGGTGCAGGCTGACCCGCATATGGGTAAACTGGTTTATGTGCGGGTTTACTCCGGGTTTTTGTCTACCGGAAGCTATGTTTTAAATGCGACTAAAAATAAAAGAGAGAGGGTGGCACGTATTGTGCAGATGCACGCTAACCAAAGGGAGAATATCGAATACGCCTTTGCCGGAGATATTGTGGCAGTAGTAGGTTTAGGTGATACCATAACCGGGGATACGCTTTGCGACCCGGATAACCCGGTACTTCTGGAGGCGATTAAATTTCCTACTCCGGTTGTCTCTTTAAGTATCGCTCCCAAAAGCCGCTCAGACCAGGACAAGCTTGGCAAGGGCCTGGCTAAGTTAACCGAGGAGGATCCGACATTCCTGGTGAATACCGACGAAGAAACCAAAGAGGTAGTCCTTACCGGAATGGGGGAATTGCATTTAGAGATTGTTGTGGATAGGTTAAAAACCGAATTTGGAGTTGAGGCAATAGTGGGCCAGCCTAAGGTAGCGTATCGGGAGACCATACTGGAAAAATCTGAAGGCGAAGGAAAGTATATCAAGCAATCCGGAGGCCGCGGCCAATACGGGCACGCTTTATTAAGGTTGATTCCTGCCGAATCCGGAGCAGGGTTTGAATTCATTGATAGTATCAAGGGAGGGGCAATCCCGCGTTCATTTATTCCGGCAGTGGAAAAAGGCATAATCGAAGCTATGCAAAACGGCGTGTATGTGGGATTTCCGGTGGTAGATGTGAAAGTAGAGCTGTATGACGGTTCGTTCCACGAGGTAGATTCTTCGGAACTTGCGTTTAAAATGGCCGGTATATTTGGTTTTAAAGAGGCGTTTATGAAAGGCAAGCCTATTTTGCTCGAACCGTATATGTCTTTAGAAGTAGCCACGCCGGAAGAATATGTCAATGCCTGCGTAGGCTATATTTGTTCGCGCCGCGGTAAGATTCTGAATATGGATGCCAAAGGTAAACAAAAAATTATCTCCGCCGAGGTTCCCCTCTCTGAGATGTTTGGCTATGCCACGGCCTTCCGTTCGCTTTCTAGCGGCAGGGCTAACGCAACGATGGAATTTTCCAAATACTTCCAGGTTCCGCAGGAAATTACCCAGAAGCTTATTGAAGAAAAACAAAAGCAGAAAGAAGCGGAGAATAAGTAAGGCTGCCCTTGCTTTTTATTTTTTCCTGCCAATATTTGTCTTGCAATAAACCTGCCAGGGGATAGAATAGGATGCACTAAAAACTTACCCCATGAATAAAAAAATAGACTATAGAAACGAACTAAATCCCGCGCAACTGGAAGCTGTTGAGTCAATCGACGGCGCGTACCTTGTAATTGCCGGGGCAGGCAGCGGCAAGACGCGCGTATTGGTGCATCGTGTGGCATATTTAGTTGAAAAAAAGGTAAAACCCGACGAGATCCTCCTCCTTACCTTTACCCGCAGGGCTGCCGAGGAGATGCTGCGCCGGGCTAGCTTGCTTCTGGATGAACGCTGCTCTAGGGTTAGCGGAGGGACTTTTCATTCTTTTGCCAACGCTACCTTAAGAAGATACGCCAAAGTATTGCACCTCGCCAATAACTTTTCTATCCTTGATGAATCTGATGCCGCAGATACTATAAATTTAATCCGCGCTAGGCTTGGGCTTGATAAAACAGATAAGCGTTTCCCCAGAAAAAGGGCGATTTTGGAAGTAATTTCCAAGAGTATAAATAAATCCGAGAAATTGGCCGATGTTTTATATGATGAATACCCGCAGTTCTTGGAATTTAGCGATGAGATCAAGAAGATACGCGAAGAATACCGTAAATATAAGGCGGCGAAATCCCTTTTAGATTATGATGACCTTTTGGTCTATCTAAAGGAGCTTCTGGTAAACCATGCGGATGTCCGCTTGGCGCTGTCCCGTAGATACAAATATGTAATGGTCGATGAATACCAGGATACCAATAAATTGCAGGCCTATATTGCCTGCCTTCTGGCTTCGGAGCATAAAAATATTATGGTTGTCGGAGACGATGCCCAGAGTATTTACTCTTTTCGGGGGGCAAATTTCCGGAATATTATGGATTTCCCCCGGTTATTTAAGAATACCAGGATTATTATTCTCGAGGAGAACTATCGCTCAACCCAGCCCATCCTAAACCTGACTAATGGAGTAATCAGCAGGGCAAAGGAGAAGTTTGAGAAGAATCTTTATACCCGTAAGCAAGGCGGTTCCCATCCCCTCTTTATTGACGCCGAAGATGAAAATGCCCAATCGCGCTATATCGCGGATAAAATTCTGGGATTAAGGGAAGAGGGTATTGAATTAAAAGATATAGCAGTTTTATTCAGGTCGGGCTGGCATTCCAATGATCTGGAAATAGAGTTAGCCAGCCGCAATATTCCTTTTGTCAAATACGGCGGCCAGAAATTTGTGGAGGCAGCGCATATTAAGGACGTAATTTCGTATTTACGCATCGTTTATAACTCTGCGGACCAGGTAAGCTGGATGCGCGCTTTGTTATTAATCCCCGGCATAGGGTCAAAGAGCGCCGAGAAGATCATCAGTTCGTTTTCCTTCGGTAAAGACAGATTGCATCCGATAAGCGGGATAAAAAAAGAGGAAGTACGCAAGCTTCTTGATATTTTAAAAGAAATTGACTCAGCTTCGCCTGCTCAGGCAGGCAGGGATCCCGCCAGGATTATTGCAATAATCCTGGAATATTACCAGCCCTTGCTCAAGCATAAATACGATGATTTCCATAAAAGGATTAATGACCTGGATTCACTCCTGCGCATTGCCTCGCGCTATAAATCGCTGGAGCAATTTTTAACGGATATGGCCTTAGAGCCTCCGGAGCGTTCCCTGGCCGAGGCAGGATTAAGGGATAAGGATGATTCTACCCTTACGTTATCTACAATCCATTCGGCTAAGGGCTTGGAGTGGCACACTGTTTTTCTGATTTATGTTGCCGAGGGCCACCTGCCTTCATATTTATCCTTGGAAGATGAAGAAGGTATTGAAGAAGAACGCCGGCTTTTTTATGTTGCTTCAACCCGGGCCAAAGAGAACCTCTTTTTACTTAAGCCGCATATTGACCGTTCACCCAGGAGCTTTATGGATGGAGGAGGTTCGGTTTTTACGCAGCCTTCGCGCTTTCTGGATGAAGGCGGGATTATGGATAAGTTCGTTCAGGTAGAAGATGCCGGAGACGAATTTGCTGCGGCTTGCGCTGAATTTAAGGAAGATACCGGTAAGAAGAGCGCATCAGATAAAGAGTTCTTAAGGATGATGCAAGAATATTTCCACGGCCAAGAAGAGGATTAATCCTCCCCCATATTTTTCTTGCTCTGACCTTTAAATAGTGGTAAAATTTTTCTATGATTATAACAGAGCCAAAACCCTTTCCCAGCATTATAGATAGCTTAAAAGACCAGACTAAGATATTCCTGGTTGGCTGCGGTGAGTGCGCGACTATCTGTAAAACAGGAGGCGAGCCGGAGATCCTGAAAATGAAAGAGGATCTTGAGTCTCAGGGCAAAACAGTCGTAGGCTCTTGCATACCTTCCGCGCCTTGTCTAGCAGCTAAACTTAAAAGCGAACTGGCCAAGAATATGCCGGCCTTGCGCCAGGCAGAGGCAGTTTTAGTCTTATCCTGCGGCCTGGGCGTTCAGTCATTTAAGGATAACGACAGATTAAACTTAACGGTTTTTCCTGGCTGTAATACTATTTTTGGCGCGGTAATGGATGCCCAAGGCGATTTTTATGAAAAATGCTCTTTATGCGGAGAATGCGTATTGGATTTAACCGGAGGGATCTGCCCGATCACGCTTTGCGCCAAAGGCCTGTTGAACGGGCCTTGCGGCGGGATGAATCAAGGCAAGTGCGAAGTGGATAAGGAGAGGGATTGCGCCTGGGTTTTAATCTATAAGGAATTAGAGAAAAAGAATAAGTTAGCATCTTTAAAAGGAATCCGGGCTCCGAAGGATTTTAAGAAATCAGCCCGGCCCCATAAATTAATAATGAACAAATAAAATGGCAGAACAGCTCCCCTATAGCGAAAAAGTTATGGATCATTTCATGAACCCGCGCAACGTCGGGGAAATCCCCGCTGCCAGCGGTATCGGCACCGTCGGTAATCCTATCTGCGGCGACGTGATGAAGATGTTCTTAAAGATAGAGAACGATGTGATTGTGGATGTGAAATTCAAGACTTTTGGCTGCGGAGCGGCAGTCGCCACCAGCTCCATGGTTACGGAGATGGTTAAAGGTAAGCCTATCTCAGAAGCCCTGAAGATTACCAACAAGGCGGTAGCTGAGGCATTAGGAGGCCTTCCGCCGATCAAGATGCATTGTTCGGTCCTGGCAGAAGAGGCTTTACGTTCGGCATTAAAAGATTATTATACTAAACAGGGCAGGCCCGTTCCCTTTGATTCCCAGGAGCACAAGCATAAGGGCGAGGCCTGTTTGTAGGGTTCTAAGGTATGTTGACAAAGCAGGCATTACGTAGTAAAATTCTACTTAAGCTCGAAAATCAGAAGGAGGAGGACCGTAAACAAAAGAGCAGTTTAATTAAGGATAAACTTTTAAAGCAAAGAGAATTTAGAAAAGCAAAGAGAGTGATGTTTTACATCGCCATGCAAGGCGAGGTGGACACGCAAGAGATGATAGAGACAGCAAAAAGATTAGGTAAGATTATTGCCGTGCCGGTTTGTGTAAAAAGTAGAATATCTTTAAGGCCAGCCATATTAGATAGTCATGCCCATTTAAGAAAAGGCCCTTATGGAGTATCCGAGCCTGTTATCGGCAGGTTCATCGGCCTTAAGGATCTGGATTTAGTGATTACCCCGGGAGTCGCCTTTGATAAAAAAGGCAATCGCCTGGGCAGAGGAAAAGGTTATTATGACCGCTTCCTGAGTAGAATCCCTAAAGACACTCCTTCTATTGGCCTGGCCTTTGACCTGCAGATCTTACCGGTTGTCCCCACTACGCCTCATGATGTAGGCGTCAAAAAAGTACTCTTCGCTTAAGAAACTGCGCAATAAAAAATCGCTTCTTAGGTTTATCCTCTTTAAGGAGGTAATTCATGTTGTTAAGCATATTGATAGTTTTAATTGTTGGTTGTTTGTCTGTTTTTGGGGGTTATGCTTTAAGAAAATATGTGGCCGAAAAAAAGATTCAGGATGCTGAATCCAAGGCGCAAGCTATTCTGGAGCAGGCCAGAAAAGAGGCCCAGGATAAGCGTCGGGAGGCGGAGTTAGAAGCCAAAGATTTGCTGTACCGCATACGCCAGGATTTTGAGCGTGAGACCAAAGACAGGCGCCAGGAAATCTCCAATATGGAGAAAAGATTCTCACAAAAGGAAGAGAATATTGACCGCCGGCTGGATCTTTTGGAGAAAAAAGAAAAAGAGCTTGAGTTAAAGCATGAAAATATCAGAAAACAGGAAGAGGGGATGAAAGCGAAAGACGCGCAGTTGCATGCGCTTATTGCCGAGGAAAAAGAAAGATTACAGAAGATCTCTTCTTTATCGGCAGAAGAAGCCAAGCAAATTTTACTAGGCCGCGTCAGCGAAGAATTGAATAATGAAAAGGCGGTCCTGATCAAGAAGCAGGAAGAAGAGGTGCGCAGCCTCTCGGATAAGAAGGCCAGGGAGATCTTAAGCCTGGCGATACAAAAGTGCGCAGCCGAGCACACGGTAGAATCTACGGTTAGCGTGGTAACTTTGCCGAATGATGAAATGAAGGGCCGGGTTATCGGCCGCGAGGGAAGGAATATCCGCGCCCTGGAGATGGCCACAGGGGTAGATGTGATCATCGACGATACTCCGGAGGCAGTCACGATTTCCGCTTTTGACGCTGTGCGCCGGGAAGTCGCGCGTTTAAGCCTGGAAAAACTCCTTGCCGACGGAAGGATTCATCCGGGCAGGATTGAAGAGATTGTGGAAAAAACCAAGAAAGAAATGGATGAAAAGATCCGCGAAGAAGGAGAACGCGCGGCATTTGAAGCCGGCATAAACGGTCTACACCCGGAACTGATTAAATTGCTCGGACGCCTGAGATACCGCACCAGCTTCGGCCAGAACGCGCTGCAACATTCCAAGGAAGCCTCGTTTTTATTGGGAGCGATGGCTTCTGAGCTGGGTTTGGATTTTAAATTATCCCGCCGGATCGGCCTTTTGCATGACATCGGTAAAGCCGTGGACCATCAGGTTGAAGGTACGCACGCCAAGCTGGGAGCAGAATTGGCCAAGAAATACGGAGAGTCTGCGGAAGTAGTCGCGGCCATTGAAGCGCACCACGAGGAGACAGCGCCACAGAGTTTATACGCAGTCCTGGCAATAGCGGCCGATGCCATCAGCGCTGCCCGGCCCGGGGCGCGCAGGGAGACCCTGGAAACATATATTAAACGTTTGGAAAAATTAGAGTCTATTGCCAATCTCTTTAAGGGGGTAGAGAAATCTTTTGCCATACAAGCAGGCCGGGAAATTCGCGTCATTGTCCAACCGGAGAAAATAACTGACGCCGAGGCCACTAATATGTCTAGAGAAATCCGCAAGAAGATAGAGGAAGGCATGGAGTATCCCGGCCAGATTAAAGTTACGGTTATCCGCGAAACCCGGGCAATAGAATACGCAAAATGAAGATACTCTTTATTGGAGACATAGTCGGCTCACCCGGCAGGAGAGCAGTTAAGCAGCTCCTGCCGGGCTTAATCGAAGAGCATTCCCTGGATTTTGTTATTGCTAATGCTGAAAATGCCTCCGGAGGTTCGGGAATAGTCCCTAAGGTAGCCGAAGAACTATTTAGTTTCGGAGTGGATGTGCTTACCTCAGGGGACCATATCTGGAAGAAGAAAGAAATATTTGAACTGATCAGTTATGAAAAAAGGATCCTGCGGCCTTTGAATTTTCCCGCCTTAGCTCCGGGCAGGGGGAACAGTATTTTTAAAACCAAAGACGGCAGGAAGGTCGGCGTAATTAATGTCAATGGCCGCACTTTTATGGAAGCCCTGGAGTCCCCGTTTACAACAACCCTGGTTGCGCAAGAAGAGCTGGCCAAAGAAACAAAAATAATTATTGTGGATATCCATGCCGAGGCTACTTCTGAAAAGATAGCTTTAGGCTGGTATCTGGACGGCAAAGTCTCGGCAGTCCTGGGTACGCATACACATATTCAGACTGCGGACGAGAAGGTTCTTCCTCAGGGCACAGCCTATATAACCGATGTGGGCATGTGCGGTCCTTATACTTCAGTTATCGGCAGGAAGGTTGATCAGGTCCTCGAGAGGTTTTTAACTAGTATCCCGGTCCGCTTTGAAGTAGCCGAGGGCAACATCCAGCTGCACGGGGTAGTTTTGGATGTAGATGATAAAACAGGGAGAGCAGGGTCAATTGCCAGGATACAGAAAAAACTTTCAGATGAATAAAACTAAAGATACATTCAAAAAATTAAAATTTAGTATTTTAACTTATAGTTTGGCATTTTGTCTTTTAACTTTTACGTTCAATTGCTTTGCCCAGCAGGGTGATGATCTCGAATGCGTGCTGGATGTTACCGCAAATACCATCCCTACGCCTAAAATCTTTAAGCCCAATATTGATTTAAGCGGCCGCGGTTCCCATTATGAAAATACCTGGCCGCAAAGCCTGGCCGCAAAAGAAACCCTGGAGGCCTGGCAAAGGGATATCGGGTTTAACGGTTTATATCGCCTGCAATATAGCCTTTGGGATATCAGCCAATTTTCAGAAGACCAGGCCGCCAAAGACAAGACCCTGGCTAATTATGAGAGCGTTATTAAAAGCGTAAGCGCAGCCGGCGGGGTGGTTATTCTGAATATATTCGGCACCCCGGTAGGCCTAGGAAAAATCCGGGATAAAAATAGCGCGCCCGTAAATTTGACCGCATTTAAAGAATTGATCAAAAGTACGATGAAGGATCTAAGTTGTGATAAAAAATATAATATCTGGTATGAGGTATGGAATGCCCCGGATTTAGAGAATTTCTTTTTAGGGAGGCAGCAGGATTATTTTAACCTTTACCGGCTGGTTAGCGAGAGCGCAAAGGAATTGGAGGCCCAGTATAAAATACGTATACCCGTTGGCGCTCCGAGCACAAGTTCCTGGTTTAGCCATCTTGGAGGCAATACCATTTTTACTCCCGAAGCAAGTCTTATCTATAAATTAATTAAATTTTGCTATCAGAATCATCTCAACCTTAACTTTATCAGCTGGCACGGTTTTTCTACCGATCCTAAAATAGAGAAGGAAAATACCATTTATAATAAAAACTCCGTCGGTTTAGTGCGTGATTGGCTTTCCTATTTTAGTTTTGACCGGGATACGCCCTTAATCGTGGATGAATGGAACTACGACCGTGACGCCAACCTCTTGCCGGAACGCAAAGGGAAATCTTATATTACCGCCAGCTACATACCTGCCCGGATAAAAAATATGTATGAGGCCGGTTTAGATAACCAGGTTTATTTTTGCTTAGAGGATTTTCAGGGTAACAAAGAAAGGGTCACCAGGAATGTCGGAGTCTTTTATTTTGACGCCAGGCATGCCCAGCATAAGGGCCAGCCCAAGGCAATCTATAACGCCTTCAGGATGCTTAAAGAGCTGGGCCCGGATATGTTTTTGTTTAAGCTCAACGATGATTTTGCCGGGGTTCTGGCGACTAAGTCAGAGGATAAAATAATCCTGTTGATTTATAATTATATTGATCCTGAAATAGTAAAGGACTCGCTTGCGGCGAATATCTCCGGGCTTAATCCCGCGGAGAGGAAATTCCTGCTTAGCGTAATTCGTTCCGACCAGTTAACCAGGATTATGGCGCAGCATGAGGATGTAAATTTACTGCCTACCACCAATAAGGTCAAGTCTTTGCTAAAAAATGCCCAGGAGCTTAGTGATAAGGCCGAACGTTTTAAATCCGTTAAGCGTAATATCAAAATTAGTTTAAAAAATATTAAAGGCGATTATTCCTATAGCCGGTTTACGGTGGATGCCTCCTGCGGCCTGAATTGCGATTTTAAGCCTGCCTTGGAAAAAGCAATCAGCGCCCAAGATGCTTATCAGGACGAGCTAGCTTTAAACCCATATTCGGTTAACCTCATTATTTTAAAGAAGAAGCCGGAGCCGCCTAAGGTAGAACCGGTTCAACCAGAACCCCCTAAGCCAGAACAGCCCAAGGGAGATGCTACTAAGGACACTAATGCCGCTGCAAAGTAAACATATCTATACTGTTTCCCAGATCACCCAAGAGATAGAAGTTATCTTTGAGAATACCTTTGGTAAGGGGGTCTGGGTTGAAGGAGAGGTATCCAATTTTAAGGCCGCGGCCTCCGGGCATTTTTATTTTTCGCTTAAAGATAATACGGCTGTTTTAGCCGCTGCGATGTTCGCCCGGGCTAACCGGGAATTGAAATTTAAGCTCCAGGATGGGATAAAGGTAATCTGCTTTGGCCAGCTGAGTGTCTACGGACCGCGCGGCCAGTACCAGATGATTGTCGAAAAAATTGAACCTAAGGGTATCGGCGCCCGACAGCTGGCTTTTGAACAACTAAAAGAGAAACTGCTGAAGGATGGGTTATTTGATGCCAGCCATAAAAAGCCGCTTCCCTTTATGCCTTTTCGCATCGGTATTGTTACTTCCGGAGCAGGCGCAGCTATCCGCGATATTTTAGGGATACTCCAAAAAGACGCCCCTTGCCTGGATGTAGTCATCCGTTCTGTGCGCGTGCAGGGCGAGGGAGCGGCAAAGGAGATAGCCCGGGGCATTGAAGAGTTAAATCAATTTAATAAAGTTGACCTGATTATTATCAGCCGCGGAGGGGGAAGCACCGAAGACCTCTGGGCGTTTAATGAAGAGGCCGTGGCCAGGGCAGTGTATGCTTCCCAACTGCCGACTATCTCGGCAGTTGGGCATCAGATTAATATAAGCCTCTGTGATTTAGTGGCCGATTGTTTTGTGGAGACTCCTACCGCCGCCGCTAAAATAATCGTGGATAAGAAGAATGCCTTATTAGCGGAGCTGGAGAGTTTAAAGCAGGAGGCGGGCTTTAGTGTTAGCGATACTATCAGCCTGCTTAAAAATAACCTTACCGCGTTGCGCCATGCGATTAAGAGCCCGTTGGATCGTTTGCAGGAAAAGGAGCAGGTGCTGGATGAGTTGTTTTCGGGGTTAAATCATAATATGCGCCAATTTATGAATATTACCCGCGAAAGGATGGCTGCGTTAATCCATAGATTGGACGCGCTTAGCCCCTTAGCGGTCTTATCCCGCGGGTATAGCTTGAGCGTATTTATGGCAGACGGTTCGGTAATTAAAGATGCGGATAAGATGCGGCGCGGAGATAAGGTTAAGACCATCTTAAGCGCAGGCTCTTTTATCAGTTCAGTTGAGGAGGTTATGCCAAATGAGAGAAAAGCAGTCGTTTGAGGATGATTTAAAGAAATTGCAGAAGATTGTCGAGGAGCTCTCCAGCGGTAAACTCACCTTGGGCGAATCGCTTAAAAAATACGAAGAAGGGATTAAACTTGCCGAGAGTTGCTCTAAAGAATTGCAAGGCGCAGAGCGTAAAGTAGAGCTCTTGATGAAGAAAGACGGCAAGTTCGCCCTGGAAAAGTTCGCCGAAGAGGAAGAAAAATAATGTTATTGGATGGGATTAATTCCCCGCAGGATTTAAAGAAGCTTAAAATCGAGGAGTTGCCCGCCCTTGCCGCAGAGATAAGACAGAGGATGACCGAAGTTGTGGCGGTGCGCGGCGGCCACCTTGGTTCAAGTTTAGGCGCGGTAGAATTAATCATTGCCCTACATTATTGTTTAGATGCTCCCGGTGATAAGATTATTTTTGATGTCGGGCACCAGGCTTACGCGCATAAGATATTAACCGGAAGGAATAAGGAATTTTCAACCCTTAGGACCTATCAGGGCCTATCCGGTTTTCCCTCCAAAGATGAATCGGTTTACGATTGTTTCACTACCGGCCATTCTTCGAATGCGGTGTCTTTAGCTCTGGGGCTAGCTTGTGCCAGGGACAGGCTAACGCCTGAGGAATATTTTAAGGTTGTAGCGGTAATCGGCGACGGCTCTTTAAGCGGGGGGCTGTGTTTTGAGGGTTTGAATAATGCCGGGCACTTAAAAAAAGATATTTTAGTAGTTTTAAATACAAATGAGTTGAGCATATCTCCTAATGTCGGAGCAATCAGCAATTATCTGAATAAAATTATATCCCTGCCGGTTTATAACCGTTTTAAAGAATCGCTGGAGAATTTTCTTGTTAAACGCGGAGAGCGGGGGAGCCGCGTTCTAAATTTAGTCAAAAAATTTGAGGAGAGCCTTAAAGGCCTGTTTATTCCAGGGATGTTATTTGAAGAGCTGGGTTTTCGTTATTTCGGGCCCCTAGACGGCCACAATATGGATTTACTGATTCCTGCCATTAGAAATGTCCTGAATATAAAAGGCCCGCGCATACTGCACGTAGTTACTAAAAAAGGCAAAGGTTATTTTGCGGCAGAGAATGAACCGGTAAGGTTTCACGGCACAGGCCCATTTGATATTCAGACCGGCGTAGGCTTAGCTAAACCCGCAGCCACAAAGACCTATACCCAGATTTTTAGCGAAAAATTAGTGGAGTTAGCCGCCAGAGATAATAAAATCGTAGCCATTACTGCCGCTATGCCCGAAGGGACAGGCCTGGATAAATTCCATCAAGCCTTTACGGACAGGTTTTTTGATGTCGGTATTGCCGAGGCCCACGCGGTTTGCTTTGCCGCGGGATTAGCCAGGGGCGGCCTTAAACCGGTAATTGTTTTGTATTCTACTTTTCTGCAGAGAGCCTACGACCAGGTTATTGAAGACGTGGCCTTGCAGAATCTACCGGTCGTATTTTGTCTTGACCGCGCAGGACTTGTCGGAGAAGATGGCGCGACGCATCAGGGTATATTTGACCTGAGTTTCCTGAATACGGTCCCGAACCTGGTGCTGCTGGCCCCTAAGGACGCTCCGGAACTGGAGATGATGCTGGATTTTTCCTTTGGATTAGCCAGGCCTGTGGTGATAAGGTATCCTAAGGGTAAGGCCGAAAACCTGGGTGATCAGAGACGGAAGATTGAGCTGGGTAAATCGGAAATACTGGCCGAGGGGAATAATTTTATTATTTTAGCTTTAGGGAGCATGGTAGCGCCTGCCCTAGAGGCAAACGACCTGCTTAAAAAAGAGGGTTTATCCGGGACAATAATAAACGCACGCTTTGCCAGGCCTTTAGATAAAGAATTATTCCTAGAAATGTCCGCCAAACAAAAACATATTTTTACGCTGGAAGAGGGGATTACCGAAGGCGGTTTTGGAAGCTCGGTCGAAGATGCTTTAGGCAGGTTCGTAGTAAAGATCGGGTTGCCGCGCAGTTTTATCAGTCATGGAAAGAGAGAGTTATTGTTAGAAAAATACGGGTTGACCGCGGGTAAGATTGCGGATAAGATTAAGTCAGAGATATGCCCAGGATAACTATTAATAGAGATAAATGCAAGGGTTGCCTTTTATGCGTTAGCGCTTGCCCGCAAGGTTTGATCGTGGTTGAAGAAGGGTTTAACTTACGCGGGGTAAAGCCGGTGAAATTTAAATCCGGAGGTAAATGCGCAGGCTGTGCGTTGTGCGCCCTTATGTGCCCGGATTGCTGTATTGAGGTGTACAAATAAAATGCCAAAAATATTAATGAGCGGAAATGACGCCATTGCCGAAGGAGCGCTGCGGGCCGGATGCTCTTTTTACGCGGGATATCCCATTACTCCGCAGAACGAACTCACCGCTTACATGGCTAATAATATGCAAAAAAGAGGCGGGGTATTTATCCAGGCAGAAGCAGAGGTGGCTGCGATAAATATGGTATTTGGCGCTTCGGCTGCGGGAGCCCGCTCAATGACTTCGTCCTCCAGCCCCGGGATAAGTCTGAAGCAGGAAGGGATTTCTTATATAGCCGGAGCAGAATTACCGGCAGTCATTGTAAATATCATGCGCGGCGGACCGGGGTTAGGCAATATCGCTCCTTCCCAGTCGGATTATTTTCAGGCCACGCGTTCAGGCGGCCACGGGGATTATCATTGTATAGTTTTAGCGCCCGCAAGCGTCCAGGAAGGCTATGATTTGACCTGTCTTGCATTTAATCTGGCGGATAAATACCGCGCTCCCGCTATAATCCTCGGGGATGGAATGCTTGGGCAAATGATGGAGCCTCTTGAGCTTAAAAATCAAAGCCCAAAGCCCAAAGCTAAGCCCTGGGCTCTGACCGGCTGCGCAGGAAGAAAGGCTAATGTTGTAAAATCATTTTATTTGAAAGAAGGGGATTTAGAAAAATTAAACCTCAAACTACAAAAAAAATATAAAGAGATAACAGCGAAAGAACAGCGCTGGGAAGAATTATTTCTGGATGATGCCAGGGTAGTCTTGGTTGCTTATGGAAGCATGGCCAGGATTGCCCGGGCTGCGGTAAAAACCTTAAGAGGTAAAGGCAGGCGCGTTGGCCTGGTCCGTCCGATTTCGCTCTGGCCTTTTCCCAAAAAAGCATTTACCAGGCCAAAGAATAAATATTTAGTAGTTGAGATGTCTTACGGCCAGATGCTGGAAGACGTGCAGTTGGCTCTTTGCGGAAAGGCAAAAGTCGAGTTTTTAGGTCGTTCCGGCGGCGGGGTCCCTTCGGAAGAAGAAATAATTTTGAAAATCAATAAAATATATAATGGATAGAATATATTCTCATCCCCAATCATTGCGAGACGTACCCACCCACTATTGTCCGGGTTGCGGCCATGGCCTGGCGCACAGGCTTATTGCCGAAGCAGTAGACGAATTAAGCCTAAGAGAACAGGTTATCGCAGTGGCTCCGGTTGGCTGTGCGGTTATCGCCTACGACTATTGGGATTTTGATTGTTCGGAGGCAGCGCATGGCCGGGCCCTGGCGGTTGCCACCGGGATCAAAAGAGTCAGGCCGCAAAATATAGTTTTTACTTATCAGGGAGACGGGGATTTAGCGGCTATCGGGACCAACGAAACAATCCATGCGGCTAACCGGGGAGAAAACCTTACGGTCTTTTTCATAAATAATGCTGTCTACGGGATGACCGGCGGCCAGATGGCGCCCACTACCCTGTTAAATCAAAAAACTTCCACTACACCCGAAGGAAGAAATGCGCAATTCCAGGGCTATCCTTTAAAAATTTCCGAAATGTTAGCTCTTTTGCCCGGAGTTAAATATATAGAACGTGTTTCACTGGGCTCGGCCCAGGATATTACGAAAACCAAGAAAGCAATAAAGAAGGCGTTTACAAATCAGATTGAAGGAGTGGGTTTTTCTTTAGTTGAGATGCTCTCTCCCTGTCCGACCTATTGGGGTCTTTCTCCTTGCGAGTCGCTGGATTGGATTAAAAATATTATGGCCAAAGAATTTCCCTTGGGAGTGATTAAATGACTGAGCGTATTATCATAGCCGGCAGCGGCGGCCAAGGTATAATGCTTTTGGGCAAGGTTCTGGCCGAAGGAGCGCTCTTAGAGAATAAATTTGTTACCTGGCTGCCTGCTTATGGCCCGGAGGTCCGCGGAGGGGCTGCGCATTGTATGGTAACGGTATCGGACGATGAAATCGGCTCCCCGCATATTGATCAAGCTGACTCTTTGATTATCATGAACCAGGTCTCTTTGGATAAATTCAGGGGCCGCTTGAAAAATACAGGGCTCATGGTTGTCAACAGTTCCCTTGCAAAACCGGACAATAATATTAAGGCTAAAGTTAGCGCGGGAGAGTTCACGGATACGGCAATAGGCCTAGGCAATATTAAAGTGGCCAATATAGTAGCTTTAGGTAGCTATCTGGCGGCAAAAAAAATTGTTTCTATGGAAAATATATTAAGGGTTATCCAGAGAATGGCGCCTAAAGATAAGCCCGAGTTGCTTAAGGCTAATGTTGAGGCGCTCAAGAAAGGTATGGAATTTAAGAATGATTAGGGTTCGTTTCGCTCCCAGCCCGACGGGGAATCTGCATATCGGCGGAGCGCGCACAGCGTTATTCAATTGGCTTTACGCCCGGGCCAAGTCCGGAAAATTCATTTTAAGGATAGAAGATACGGATAGCGTGCGTTCAAAACAGGAATTTGTGGAGGAGATCTTAAACAGTCTTTCCTGGCTGGGTTTTAACTGGGATGAAATCTATTACCAAAGCAAGAGGTTTGATATTTACAACGAATACGCTCATAAATTGCTTAATGAGGGCAAGGCTTATCAGGAGAAGGCGATAGGTAAATCGGGAGAAGCAATAATTTTTAAAGTCCCGCAGCAGAAAATAAAGATTCAGGATTTAATCCGCGGCGGGATTGAATTTGATACCGCGCTGATTAAGGACCAGGTTTTAATAAAATCCGACGGAACACCGACCTATAATTTCGCCTGTGTAGTGGATGACGCAGCTATGCAGATCACCCACGTTATAAGAGGGGATGACCATATTTCCAACACGCCTAAACAAGCGCTCTTATATGAGGCGCTGGGTTTTACTGTTCCTGAATTTGCGCACCTGCCATTGATTATGGGGATAGAGGGGGGCAGGCTTTCTAAGCGTACAGGAGCCACCGCTATAAGCGATTACCGTAAAATGGGGTATCTTGCGCCGGCCCTAGTAAATTATCTTTTACTTCTTAGCTGGGCTCCCGGGAATAACGTGGAAGTTATTGATATTAATGAGGCGATAAAACTATTTGATGTTACTCAAGTGAATAGGACCTCGGCCACCTTTGACTTGAAGAAGCTGGATTGGATCAGTAATCAGTATCTGAAGAACGCTGACCCGGAAAAGCTGCTGGAGGAGCTTTTACCGCTACTAAAAGCGAAAAAATATATCGGTGAAGACGGTTTTGACAGAGATTATATTTTAAAGTTGGTAAAATTATTCCAGGCGCGCCTGGCGCACTTAAATGATTTTGTGGATTGGGCGGATTTTTTCTTCGTTCAGGAGCTTAAGATCAGCCCGGAGGCCGAAAAAAAATTCTTAGCCCAAGACTTATCCGGAGAATTCCGGCTTTTCATAGAAAAGCTTGATAAATTGGGAAAATTTGATATCCTGAGCATAGAAGAAGGGTTTCGTGAACTGGTTAAAGAATTAAATATTGAATCCAAGGCTCTTATCCATCCGATAAGAGTTGCCCTTACCGGAAAGACCATCGGTCCGGGGCTCTTTGAAGTAATCTATTATTTAGGTAAGGATCGTACCAAAGAAAGATTAAGCCATTGGATAAAGGGGGAAAGATAATGCTTAAAAAGGTATTCTTGCTGAGTTTTCTTATTACCTTCGCTTTTCTGGCAAGTAGCTGCGGGACAATTTATAAAGGGGCCCAAGGCATGAAAGAGGGAGCTAAAGAAGACTGGTCCTGGCTGGCAAAACACGCCGATAATGCCGACGATTGGGTAAAAACCAATCTTTGGTAGAAACACGGGAATATTATTCTGCTTAGCCGTATTAAGCCGGGTTGATCCCGGCTTTTCGCTGGATGCTTCTTTACAGGTTTTGTAAAATCGGATATAATTAATCAACTTACTTAATAATTTGCCCTGTCGTCTAATGGTAGGACACAAGATTCTGGATCTTGTTATCATGGTTCGAGTCCATGCGGGGCAGTTATAATTGTAGTAAGAAATCGGCTAAAAGGTAATCATGGTTAAGGAGCAAAGTAAATATCCATTGGGGATTACCGTTTTCGGCGTCATTATTGTTGTCACTTCCTTGTTACAGCTTAATTCCTTAACTAGTTGGCTCTATTATCAATGGTTATTCAACGCCTTGCCGGAAGATATGCTCAGGGTAAGGTATTTTATATCCATTGCTTTAAGAACATTGGGTTTTGTTTCCGGTATCGGTATTTTACTCCATAAGGATCTTTTTAGAAAAATAGCCATAGGTATTTCTGTCTTTACTGTCGCCACTATTTATTGGAAGCACCCTCTCTATGGGGTAAGTAAGCACGCGCGGGTAGTCATAGATTGGATTTCTCGGTCTAATTGTTGTTCTGCGGGTTTAAGCCAGCCGCCTCTTATAAAAATTATCGAATGGAGTTCTTTAATTTCCCTCTGCGCGGTAGATGTCGGCTTTGCGCTCTGGCTTATATACTATTTTACCCGTCCCCGCATAAAAGCTTATTTTAAAAAATGATAGGGCCTATCCCGGATAGCGAAAAGGTAGAGGTAGATACCCTTTGCCGCTTGTCGCTTCTGAAGAACTACAACAGGCATATCTATAAACAGATTGAGCCATTTTTAGGCAACCACGTTTTAGAAATAGGCTGCGGTAATGGCAATATTACCGCTTTTCTTATGGCCAGGCGTTCGGTTATAGCCCTGGATAAATCCGAGCTAAAACTAAAACTTTTAAGCCAAAGATTCCCCCGTCAGGACAACCTAAAAATTATCCGGCATGATATAGAACAGTTACCTTTTCTAGATATAAATCCGCCTCCAGATACAATAATATGCCTGAATGTCTTAGAGCACATCAGAGATGAAGATAGGGCGATGCGGCACATCGCGGAGTTATTAACCGATAAGGCTAAATGCATCCTGCTTCTGCCGGCCCAAAAGGCTTACTTTAGCCCCATGGATAAAATACTCGGACATTTTAGGAGATACGACGCGGATGACGTAAGGCTCCTTGTTGCCCAAAGCGGGTTAAAAATAGAAAAACTGGTTTACTTGAATTTTTTGCCCGGCCTGGGCTGGTGGTTTAATTTTGTTTTTTTAAAAAGAGAAAAATTTTTAAGGAAGCAGCTTTTATTTCTTGATAAATTGGTTTTTCTCATTCAGCCCGCAGATACCCTATTCCGCAGGTTCGGATTAAATATCTTAACGGTATGCTGTAAACCGGGCGCCTAAAAAAATGAAAGTATGGCGTCAATAGGCAAAAGAAGGTATAATAAGCTTAGCGGACAATTCTCATCCAAAAAATGCAAAATAAGCAAAAAATAAAAAAACCAGTTGTCGGAATAAAATCCCTACGAAAAAGAATGAACCGGCCTAAAGAAAGCAGGTTGAAAAAGGAGGCATTAGAAGAGAAAGAAAGAATGCTGGAGGCTGTCATCCGAAACTCTGCGGTAGCCATCTTTGTCATTAACGCGCGGCATAAGGTTGTTTACTGGAATACGGCATGTGAAGAACTCACCGGCTTAGAAGCGAAAAACTTGATAGGGACCAGTAACCACTGGAAAGCTTTCTATGATCATTACCGCCCCTGCGTCGCGGATATAATTATTGACGATAGGTTTAGCGATATAGCCAGGTTTTATAAGAATTATAGAAAATCCGATTGCGTACTCAACGGTATACACGCTGAAGGCTGGTATCTTAAATTGAACGGCAAAGATAGATATCTGGTGTTCGATGCGGCGCCCGTGTACAATACTAATGGAAAATTGGTAGCCGTCGTTGAAACACTGCAGGATATTTCTGAATTTAAGACAGCGGAAAAAAAGCTGCAGGAGAACGAACAAAAGATGCGCGCTGTTTTCGACCAAACTTTCCAGTTCATCGGATTAATGACGCCCAAAGGGATCCTTATACAGGTTAACAGGGCAGCTTTAGATTTAATCGGCAGCCCAGCTGCTGAAGTCCTGGGTAAGCCGTTCTGGGAAGCGCCCTGGTGGACGCATTCGCCGGAGCTGCAGGAAAAATTGCGCCAGGCTGTAAAAAAAGCAGCCGGAGGTAAATTTATCCGTTTTGAGGCAACCCATCTGGATAAGGAAGGCGCTGTGCATAATATTGATTTTTCCCTCAAGCCGGTGAAAGATAAAGATGGCAGGATTATTTTTCTGCTCCCCGAAGGTCGCGATATTACCGAGTTCTTACAGGCAGAGAGGCTGTTGAAAGAATCCGAGCAAGACCTGCAAAAATGTTATATTGAGTTTAAACAAACCCAGGCCGAGCTTATTCAGGCAGAAAAGATGGGTGCTTTGGGCAGGCTGGCAAGTAACTTGGCGCATGAAATAAAAAATCCTTTAGCAATAAATCTACAGGGCCTGGAGTATCTAAAGTCCATGCTGCCTCCTGATAAAGCCTACACAGATACTATAGAGAGTTTAATAAAGTCTAACCTCAGGGCGGATAAAATTCTGAAAGACCTGTTAAACTTCGCCCGCCCCGCCGCCCCGCTTATATTTGAAGAGACAGATATCCCGGCACTCATTAATAGCAGTTTATTTTTTGTTGACCCGCAAACCAACCTGAATAATGTAACCCTAACCCGGCAATTCGCGCCGGATTTACCCAGGGTAAGGTTAGATTATAATCAAATACAGCAGGTTTTGATAAACGTTTTCATTAATGCCTTTGATGCTATGCCTCAGGGAGGCAGTATTACCGTGACAGCCAGCCAGGTTGAAGATGCCTTAAACAGGGAGAACCTGCGGATCGTTATTAGCGATACGGGTTGCGGTATCAAGGAAAGTGATATCGGCAGGATTTTTGAGCCTTTTTTCTCCACTAAAAAAGAAACCGGAGGCACAGGTTTAGGGTTAGCTATATCTAAAGCCATCATTGAAAGCCATAGGGGGACAATAGAAATTAAAAGTAGATATGGCGAAGGGACGAGCGCGATTATCAGTTTACCTATTGTTTAAGGTTTAAGGGAAAGCGCGGTTACAGATTATTTTGCCAATGGAGGGGGTATATAAAAAAGGAGGCAAGCATGCCCGGTAAAATAAAAGTGCTATTGATCGATGACGAAAAAGAATTTAACCACTTTGTAAAATTAAACCTGGAAAATACGGGAGAATTTGAGGTCCTGGCGACCGAAGACCCCATCGTGGGAATAGACCTGGCCAGGAGGAACTCTCCGGATTTAATCCTGCTGGATATCTATATGCCCAAGCTGGACGGTACGGCGGTAGCGGAAAGTTTACTCGCAGATAGCTTGACCAGTAATATCCCGATAGTATTCCTTACTGCCTTGGTTAAACAAGGCGAACTAAGTAAGAACTCTACCATTGCCGGAAGGCACTATATTGCTAAACCCGTAACTACCGGCGATTTAATAAGCCAGATTAAAGTTATTCTCAAGAAATGATTCCAGGGTTGCCCCGCCAGTTTATCTTATGGAAATAATCAGCGCCTTTTGGACCTTTCCGGCAATTATTTTAGCGGCTTTACTTATTGCCTGGGCAGCAGAATGCGGACAGTTTTTTATTTCGCAGGGGCTAGCCCTAGCCGCGCTTGCCTGGATACAGACGCTTCCCGAATTTGCGGTCGAAGGAGTGATTACCTTAACTGCAGCTCAAGACCCTTCTAAGCTGCACCTTATCACTGCCAATTACACAGGTTCCTTAAGGTTATTTGTCGGCTTAGGCTGGCCGATGGTTTATTTTGTTTCCCTGTTTTCCAGGAGGATTAAAGAGGGCAGGAGAGGCCCTTATAGCCTGGAATTGGATGATGAGCATTGCGTTGCGGTAATTTCGCTCCTGCCGGCGCTGCTTTATTTTTTAGTGGTTTACCTTAAGGGTACATTAAACATTCTTGACGGAATAATATTAGGTTCTATTTATCTGGCCTATATTTATCTTTTGTCAAAAATACCTCCGCATGACTCTGAGGAAGTTGAAGATTTAGGCCGTATTCCCAAGTATTTAATGCGCAAGCATTATCCGCTAAACCTCGCCTGGGTAGTTTCTCTTTTTGTCTTGGGGGCCGCGCTGTTGTATTTTTCAGCCCGCCCTTTTCTTAATTCAATGCTCGCTTTAGCAGTTTACTTCGGGATTTCGCAATTTGTTTTTGTGCAGTGGATAGCGCCTTTCTTAAGCGAATGTCCCGAAAAGCTCTCGGCTTTCTACTGGGCAAGAAAAACCAATAAGGCAGCTATGGCACTGGTTAATTTTGTTTCTTCCTCCATTAACCAGTGGACTATACTTATGGCGCTAATCCCTTTTATTTATTCCTTCGGGATGGGTAAGGCCGCCAGTGTCGCCTTTGATGGCTACCAAAGGGCAGAAATACTTTTGACGATCATCCAGTCTTATTTGGGATTTCTCTTTCTAGTTAGCATGGATTTTAAATTCTTTGAAGCTGCGGCTTTATTTTTATTATGGCTGGCGCAATTCCTGTTTCCCGGGATACGCCAGGAAATTACCTGGGTTTATGGAGTGTGGGCGCTGATTGAGTCCTTACGATTAGTAAAAAATTTCCAGAAAAGGAATGCCTTTCGGATCTTTGCCCGTTTAAGCAGGGAGCGCCTGGAGGGCAGCTTATTTTAACCGCTAAACCCCTTGATATTTTATTCAGGTATTGTATAATCACCAATTGGTATGTTAGATTTACGCGCGGGTGGTGGAATGGCAGACACGCAAGCATGAGGGGCTTGTGCCGCAAGGCTTGGGGGTTCAACTCCCCCCTCGCGCACCAATAAGAAATCTAGCGGTCAGTTCCGCGCCGGTCTCTTACGTAGTTACTTCTCTCCAGGCTTTTGGCGTAAGCTTTTAGTTCTGCGCCGATCTCTCCGATTTGCGCCACGTGGGCAATCTTGCGGGATTCATTGGTCACTACGCCTATAGATATAGAAAGGAGGGGGATTCTTTGTTCTAATCCCTGGCGGTCCTTGCCTATTATGTACCCATTCTTCCCGTCCTTTTCATTATAGAAAGAAAGAACAAGGTTTTCAAAATCTAAAATGAATTTTTGGCATAGCGCATCGGCTTTATCCATGGTAGTGACGACAACAAAGTCATCGCCGCCGATATGTCCTACGAAATCGTCACGGTTGCCCAGCTCCTGCGTTACACGGATAAGCAGGCGCGCGGTCTCGCGGATCACCTCATCGCCATGCTCAAAGCCGTATTTGTCGTTATAGGATTTAAATTTGTCCAAGTCCAGGTAGCATACGGCGAACAAAGATTTATTTTCTATGCGCTTGGATAACTCTTGCAGGATAGAAACGTTTCCGGGAAGCCGGGTGAGGGGGTTGGCTTCCAGGTCGCGCTCGGTATGCCTTAAAATCATGCGGATGCGCGCCAGCAATTCTTTAGGTTCAAAGGGTTTCACTACATAATCATCCGCTCCGGCATCAATACCGCCGACCTTATCGCTGATATCGCCTTTTCCGGTAACCATGATTATAGGCAGGTGCCGCAGGAGCAGGTCTTTTTTTATTCTCCGGCAGACCTCTCTGCCGTCAACCTTCGGGATTTTATAATCCAGCAGTATTAGATCCGGTTGAATGCTACGGATGACCCTTAAGGCCTCTTCTCCGTCGGCAGCTTCAAGTATCTCATAGTTTTCTTCGGAGAGGGTAAGTTTTAATACATCCCGGATATCCGGGTCGTCATCGACAATAAGTATTTTTACGCTCATATATATTTATTCCGCTGCAGGTAAAGTAAAACTAAACGTTGTGCCAGATTCAGGCTTACTCTTAACCCAGATTTTTCCACCGTGCGCTTCAACTATATGTTTGACCAGTGATAAGCCCAGGCCGGTTCCCTTAACTTCCTGATTTATCGCGTTATCCACGCGGAAAAATTCTTCAAATATTGCCTCTTGCGCTTCTTCGGGTATACCGCAACCGGTATCGCTGACATCCACCCGGATCATTTTATCTATCTTGCGGCTGGTTATAGTTATCCTGCCTTGCGCCGGCGTGAATTTTATCGCATTGCTGATAAGGTTGATCAATACGCGTTCTAGTTGTATCTTATCGGCCAAGACCAGGTTGGTATCTTGCGCAATCCCGGTATTTAAATACAGCGCTCTTTCTTTTAATTGGCCGGATAATAAATCTTCAACTTTGCTGGCTGTTTCTTGTAAGCCGCAGATTTCGCTGCGCATAATTACTCTCCCGGATTCAATACGGGCTATATCCAGCAATTCATTGACCATATGTACCAGTTCATCGCTATGCCGGTTTATCTTTTCCAGGCGTTCTCGTACATCTTTAGGCAAGTCGCCTAACTTACCGGTGAGCAGTATCGCAGCATACCCTTTTATAGAGGTAAGCGGGGTCCTTAACTCGTGGGATACGCTGGAAACAAAGTTAGTTTTACGGTCGCTGATTTTTTTGACTTCTTCCAGGGCTACGGTTAATTCGTGGGTCCTTTCGATTACTTTCTTCTCCAGCTCTTGCTGCGCGCGCCAGCTTTTCTCAAAGAGGCGGGCATTTTCCAGTGCCTGGCCTAATTGCGTAGCCAGTATTTTGATCAACTCTTCGTCTCCTTCGGTAACTACCGTTTCAGGATTTTGCGTGCCGACAAAAATTAACCCCCTGTTATTCTGCTGAGGCAATAGCGGCGAGATTATACAAGAGATTACCTTAAAAATAGTATTCAATTGTTGCGCGGTAATTAAATCATTCAATCCCGAGATAGAAGAAAGGGTTTTATCGCTGGTTATAAAATTAAGGCACTGTTTTTGGTTATTGTTAATGAATGATTTTATAGCGTTAATTTCGTCCTCCGTATATCCTATACTAAAACGTAAGGCGAATTGTTTATGCCCATCGTCCCACAGAAAGCCGCAACCCCTTTCCAACCCCAGGTCCTCTAAGTATTCCGGCTGTATGCGCTTAAAGATCTGGTCTTCCTCCAAAGTCATGCTGATTATGCGGGATAACCTTTGCAAGGCGTAGAGGCCGGTTATTTTTTTATCCAGCGCTTCCTGTATTTTATTTAATTCCATATCCGTACGCACAATGAGCTTGGCCTGCTCATCCATATCATCCAGGGATTTCTTTACGCTGTTGAATTTGGGCATTAACTGATTCAGGCGGGATATCTTGTAAATAAGGATAACAGCCAGGGGCAGAGTCGTTAATATATATACCACAAGAAGAATTTTATCTAAGTGAGACATTTTTTAGTCCACGATGGTTAATAACGCAATAGAGTTATTATGAAAATATGTCTTTCCCAAATAATTAATAGAATTTAAGGGCGCTTGTTCCGCAGAAGTATATATGCCGGATAAAGGTACATCTTCTCCCAGTATATCCCGGATAAGCTTAATTTCTTGTATAGCTTGCCTCCCCAGGAGTATATTCCGGGATAAAGAGTTAAGGATAAAGGCAAATTTTATTTTTTTACCTCCCACATTTCTCAGTGTTGTTTTAGCCACGTTGCTTGCGCTCAATAAGCAGGCTTCCTTTGAGCTGATCATTAGCCTGACGTAACTGCCTTGGGGCACTTCTCCCCGGAATACCAGGGATCCGTCGCTCTCTATAGATACGATACTTCTTAATAGATAGTCATTGTTTTCAGAGATGCGTAACCCCAACGGGTAAAATACCGAGAGACGTTTGAGTTCTTTTTTTAACTCCGGGATTTCTTTTGCAAAATATTCTTTATATAAATTGGCTGCCGGTACGCCGTCAATTTCATTCACTATGTCTCCAAGCGAGCGGGTTACATAACGGGGTTTTCCCAACGGCTGCCAGCCGTGTCCTATCTCTAAGTTAAAATTAAGTTTACCGCCCCAGAGTATGCCGCAGGCCGCATTATGTAATATTTCCGGGCCGAAATACAGGCAGCTTTCTTTATGAGCCGTAATCGAGGCCCCGACTAAAGGGAAGCTTCTCCCCAACTTTTCCTGCAGCCCGGTTATAAAATTTGAATTATATACCGCGCTGGTATTGGAAAATATGACACTTAAGTTGCGGCGCACATTTTTACATCCGTATAGGAGCCTTTCTCCTAGTTCTTCTCCGGAAGTTAAGGCGGTGTTTGCGCCTATATCCTTGACGCAGGCAGCATTAAAATAAATACTTTCTTCCAAGGAAAAAAGTATGACCATTAGTCCCTGTTTCAGGCTGCCTTGATTACATATAATCGCCGTGCTGCTGGCTCCCAGGAGCTGGACAGGGCCAATTAAGTCGGCAATTGTTTCTAATACCAGGGGATGGCAAAATTCGCCGGTACTAAAGACAAAGGCAAATTTAATTTTCTTGCCGTTTAAATCCTGCTTGGCTTTTTCAACTGCTTCCTTAGCCGCTTTTAGGTGGTCTTGCGCCGTGCTTATGCCGATGGCTGCCTGCATGTTTTGTATTATAAACGCTTTAGGATACAGGGTCAATAAAATTATTGACTAAATCCCTGGGTATAGTAGAATATTTTAGATTTTCGACGGCCCCATCGTCTAGCCTGGTCTAGGACGCTTGGTTCTCAGCCAATAAACACGAGTTCAAATCTCGTTGGGGCTACCAGATGAAGATTTCTCTTGCTATTTATTGCAGTTTATGCTAAAAAATTTATAATAACCAGGAGGGTCAATGCGCGAACATTTAGGATTTTTGAAGACTTCCAGTGCAGTAGTAAAAATAGCTGCCTGGATTTTTTTATTTTTCGGCCTGCTCGGCGGCCTCTCTATTATCTTTGGCGCTGCCCCGGGTAATTCCCGCTGGATGGGCATAGTTGTTTTAATCGCCTATACCTTTTTCTTCTTTTTTCTTTACCTGATTGCCAAGATTGCGGATTTATTAATCCGCATAATCAATGAGATTAAAAAAGAATAAATAATGATATCTAAGGAGGGGTAATGAGATACCGCATTATTTTCTTAGGGCTCGGTTTTTTTATTTTATCATTTTTGTTCGGCTGCGATAAGCTCGGTCTGGCTAAACCAAAGGTCAAGGAGGTCTTAACTGCCAGGCTCCCAGCCAAGGGTACGGTTATCGCCAAAGTGAATAATGCGCCTATTACTCTGGAAGATCTAGATAAAGAGATAGACGTTTATAATAGCCTGGTTCCCGAAGACAAGCCGGAGAATAAAGTAACCACCCGCGACAAAAAAATAGATTATCTTAAAAATGAAATGGTGCGCCGGACGCTTCTTTATCAGGAAGCCCTGAACAGGGGGTTGGATAGAAAAGAAGAAATCGTCCAAGCCTTAGAAAAGACTAAGCAAGAGCTGCTGGTGATGGAACTTATCCGTAAGGAAGCGGAAAAAGTGGAAGTAAGCTCTAAAGAGATAGAGGATTATTATAATACTTATAAGGACCAGCTTAAAGAGCCTGAAGAAAGGCAGCTACGCGAAATAGTGCTTAGCTCTGAACAGGATGCCAAAGATGTTTTAATCCAGCTCTTGCAGGGGGCGGATTTTGCCACCCTAGCTAAGGCCCGCTCTAAAAGCTTAAGCGCCAAATCCGGGGGAGACTTAGGGTTTATTAAAAGAGGGCAAAAATCCGCTCAATTTGACGCCGTGGCTTTTTCCGATTCGCTGGAAGCCGGCAAAATGAGCAGTATTTTTAAGTGTCCCGACGGTTATTATATTATAAAATTGGAAGCCAAGCGCGGCGGTAGCCAGAGGTCGCTGGCTGATATGTGGGATGATATCCGCAAGGGCCTTACCTTTTTAAAACAGCAGAAAAAAATTGAGGATTTAATCGGTAAGCTCTCCCAGAATGCCAAGCTGGAGTTTTACGAGGGAGAAATAAAGTAAGCATGCAGAAACAAAAGATCATTATAATTATCGGTATACTTTTAGCCGTGGCGGCCGTATTTATGACCAAGACCTATATTGACCAGCAGCGCCAGCAGGTTATCGCAGAGGCTAAGGAAAAAATAGCGCATATTGAGCAGAACCTTCCCAAGTCTCAAGTTAAGGTGTTGGTTGCCAATAAGGATATTCCTAAGGGTACTATTATTAAAGCTGACAGCCTGAATACAAGCATTGTCCCGGAGCAATATCTCCAGCCGCAGGCAGTTTCTTCGGCAGAAAGAATTTTAGGAATGGTGGCAATTTTACCGATATCCAAAGGCGAACAGGTTACTTTAAGCAAATTAGTCCAGCCCAGGCAATTGGGCGGTTTAGCCGAAGGGACTCCGGTAGGTAAAAGAGCGGTTACTATATCAGTAGACAGCCTTTCCGGATTAGGTGGGATGATTAAGCCCGGTAATTATGTGGATGTTATCGCTTTGCTCCCGGTTCCGGTAACGACAGCCGACGGTAAACAGGTAAACCAGGTAGCGGTAATGCCTCTCTTCCAGAATATTTTAGTCTTGGCCGTAGGCCAGGATACCGGCGCAGTATCCGTATCTGCCTCCGGGAAGAAAATCCAGGAAGGAGAAAGAAGGAGCGAAAGTTCTCCCTTAATTACCCTTGCTCTTAGCCCGCAGGAAGCTAACCTAATCGCTTTTGTCCAGGAACAGGGCAAGCTACGCCTGACCTTACGTTCGCCTGCGGATGCCCAGGTGGTGCAGTCGATTCAAGCTGCGAGTTGGGACACTTTATTCAGATATATGCTGCCTCAACAAGGAGCCGGGTCTCAAGCCAGCGACACGGCTGCTTCGGATTACGTGGAAATATACCGGGGATTGAATAAAGAAAGAATCCCCTTAGCGAAATAAATGAGAAGAGGAAGGATAATGAAGAAAATATTCTTATTTACTTTACTGGCAGGCGCTGCCTTCATCATTCTGCCGGGTAGCAGTTATACCGCGGATGATGCTTCGGAAGTGCTCAAGCTATATATGGGGGAAGTCAAGATTATATCGGTGAGCACCCCGAGCAGAATCGTCGTCGGAAACCCGGCCATAGCGGATGTTACTCAGGTGACCAAGAATTCTATAACCCTGTCTCCTAAATCTCCGGGGACAACCACCCTGGTCTTTTGGGATAACTTCGGTGAACAGCCTTACCGGCTGAAAGTATTTGCCGAAGACATTAACGCCGTAAAATCACGGATAGATAACTTATTGGGAAAACTTAATCTGCCCGAGGTTTATTCCCAGGCCGCCGAAGACGAAGGAAAAGTGCTGCTGCTGGGGAGGGTTAAGTCCAGCCAGGATAGGGAGAGGGTTTTTACTGCCCTGGGCAGCTTAAAAGATAAGACAGTGGATTTGGTTCAGGTTAAAGAAGAGGAATCTTTATTAGATATAGACGTACAGATTCTGGAGTTAAATAAGGATGCTACCAATACATTGGGCTTTAGCTGGCCGGGTTCAGTCACTTTAACTGAAGTCGGTTCTCCCGCTCTTGCGGCCGCCGGTACGAGCTGGGGTAAAGTATTTAAGGTCTCTAATATCGGCCGCTCAATAGATGGGACAGCCAATCCGTTTACGCTTAAATTAGATGCTTTAGTCCAGGAAGGTAAGGCTCGCATACTTTCGCGGCCGCGGATTACCTGCCAGAGCGGTAAAGAGGCGGAATTGATTGTCGGCGGAGAGCAGCCGATATTTACTACCCAGATAGCTGCAACTACGGGAAGCCAGGGAACTAGCGTGGAGTATAAAGAGTATGGCATTAAGTTGAAGATAAAGCCTACCTTAACCGCGGAGAAACGCATAAAATTAAGCTTAAATGTAGAGGTTAGCGATATAGGCACGGTTCAGACTATCGGAACAAGCAGCAGCAGCGAAACTACTACTACTGCCCAGGCCTATCCTTTATCCAAGCGCAGCGCTGCAACCGAGCTTTATCTTGATGACGGCCAGACTATAGCTATCGGAGGATTAATCAAGAAAAAGGCCGAAGAAGACATCCGCAAGACTCCCTTCTTAAGCAAGATACCTATTATAGGCGCGATCTTTAGGCAAAAGGTTACTAAGGAAGGCGGCGGTACAGGTAGCAGGGGGGATACCGAGCTTTTTATTGTCCTTACGCCTAAAATAGCTTATATGGAGAAAGAAAAACCGCTTCCGTCCAGAAAAGAGGAAACCTCTAAAGAAGAAAAAACCAGCCGGGAAGAGCAATCTGTTGAGTCAGTTACGCAATATGCCAGGATTATTCAGGAGCGCCTGTTAAGTAATTTTTCCTATCCCCAGGAGCTTCAGGAGGGCGGTTATCAGGGGACAGTAAAATTAAGGCTGCATATTTCTTATACCGGAGAACCCCTGGATATTGTCGTAATCGAGCCTTCAGGATACCAGCTTCTAGATGACCAGGCAGCTTCTATGGCTAAAAATATAACTTCCTATCCCCCATTTCCTGCTTCTATAGAAGACCAGGAACTCTGGATTGATATCCCGGTAACCTTTCAATTAAAATAAAAATGTCTAGGAAAATAGTTATATTCAGCACTAAGGGCGGAGTCGGCAAAACCTTAATTTCCACTAACCTGGCTTGTTCCCTGGCTAAAGAACAGGGGCAAAAAGTCTGCCTGATGGATTTAGACCTGCAGGCAGTCGGCGATATGGCCAGGATGTTAGACCTTAAAGTGGATAGGAGCATGGTCGAGTTTATCCAGTCCTTGAAAAAACAACCGGCGGAATTTAAAAGCAGCGATTTTTTGATTCACAGTTATATGGGGCTTGACCTCTTGTGCGGGGTAACCAAGCCTCAACAGGCGCCGCACCTTAAACCCGAAAATATCAAAGAGATATTTAATCTGTTGGATAAAGATTACGACTATATGATTGTGGACGCGGGAAAGAGTTTAAGCGACCTGCTCCTGGCTACTTTAAATCAGGCGAACCTGATAATCCTGGTGGTTACTCCCGATATACTTTCAATATACCAGGCAGAATGGGCCATAGATACCCTGCAGTCTTTGCAATTTCCTTTATCTATGATTAAGGTAATTTTAAACCGCGCTGAATCTATCTCTAGTATCAGCCTGCAGGAGATCAAGGTTAATCTGCTTTGCGGTATTCTCCACCAGATACCTTCGGAAGGCAGGGTTGTGGGTCTGGCTGTAAACCGCGGTATCCCGGTAGTAATCGACAGTCCGCGATCGCGCTTTAGCCTGGCGATGAATAAGTTGAGCGAACAGTTAGTCAGGGATAAAGACTTATTTACGGATAACCGGGAGATAGACCAGTTACGCCTTCAACATGTAGTGGTAGAGAGGCCGGCAAAATTATGGGAAGAGGAAGGGCTAACCGAGCCGGTAATCGAAGAACTTAGCGCAAAAGAAGAAAGGGCCGACGATATAATCATCCTGAAAAGGAAAATCCATAGCCGGTTAATAGACGAACTCAATATTAAAAGGCTGGATTTAAAAGTTTTCAGCGACACTAAAAAATCAAAAAGTTTACGCAGCAAAGCGGAGGTATTGGTAAGTAATTTTTTGGTTGAAGAAGCCGGAACCTTTATTTCTTCTCCGGAAGTGCGAAAAAAATTAGTCAGGGAAATTTTAGATGAGGCTTTAGGCTTAGGGCCTTTGGATGAGCTTTTAGCCATGCCTGATATTACCGATATTATGGTGAACAATAAAGATGAGATATACATTGAAAGGAGAGGCAAGATAGAGCTGACCAGTAAAAAGTTTATCTCTAATGAGCAGGTCAAGACGACTATTGAAAGGATTATCGCGCCCATCGGTAAGAGAGTTGATGAATCTGTCCCAATGGTCGATGCCCGTTTAGCCGATGGCTCCCGCGTTAATGCCATTATCCCGCCCTTAGCTTTGACCGGCCCGTCGTTAACCATAAGAAAATTTAGAAAAGAGAAATTTAAAATTGAGGATTTAGTCCAACTAAAGGCTATCAGCCCGAATATGGCCGAGTTTATCGGCGCCTGCGTTATCTGCAGAAAAAACATAATCGTTTCCGGCGGCACCGGAAGCGGCAAGACCACAGTTTTAAACATCCTTTCCGGGTTTATTCCGGAAAACGAGAGGATTATCACTATCGAAGATGCGGCAGAATTAAAGCTCGACCAGCAGCACTGGGTAAGGCTGGAGTCCCGGTCGCCTAATATTGAAGGCCGGGGGGCAGTTACTATAAGGGATCTTTTCCGTAATACCTTGAGAATGCGTCCGGACCGCATAATTATCGGAGAATGCCGGGGGATAGAAGCGTTGGATATGCTTCAGGCGATGAATACCGGCCACGACGGCTCAATGACTACTATCCACGCTAATTCCACGCAGGATGTTTTAAGCCGCCTGGATTCGATGATCCTGATGGGAGGAGTGGAATTACCCATAAGGGCAATCCGCGAGATGATTGCTTCGGCAATAGATTTAATCATCCATACCGCCAGGCTATCCGACGGTTCGCGTAAGATTATCCAGGTAACCGAGGTAAGCGGAATGAGAGATGAGCTGCATATAAATTTAAAAGATATTTTTACTTTTAAACAAACCGGTATTGATGCTCAAGGGAATGTGTTGGGCGCTTTCCAGGCTACCGGCTACATTCCTCCTGTAATCGAAGAAATCAGGATAAAAGGCATAAAACTCTCCGACAGTATATTCCAGGCTCCCGGATAAATGAAAATAATTAACCAAACCCGTAGCAGCGTATTGGCTGATGATACGATTATTGCCGATACTTTTTTCAGAAGGGTCCGGGGCCTCTTAGGTAAAAATAGCCTTAACCAAGGCCAAGCCCTTATATTAAACCCCTGCAATTCTATCCACACCTATTTTATGCGTTTTCCCATAGATATATTGTTTGTAGATGAAAATAACCGGGTATTGCAGATTATCACTGATCTTGTCCCTTTTAGGTTCAGCCCTCTCTTTTTTAAAAGCCGTTTGGTAATTGAATTACCTGCCGGTACAATCCGCTCTACTGCTACCAGCCAAGGCGATAAGCTTATTTTAGAGTAGTTTCTCTTCAAAAAATGTCCATTCTATTATAGCTTGACATAATTTTAGTTATAAGTTATATTATTTGTGGGGAAAAATGTCCAAACTGGAGTAATCATGGGTGTAATTTATAAATTAAAACCAGAGGTAAAGGATTTCATTTTAACACAGAAAGGCAACAATCCGGCTTTAAGCTGCCGTAAATTGACCGCTTTAGTCTTAGATAATTTTAAAATAGCATTATCCAAGTCCAGCATTAATATGATTATAAAAGAAGCTGGTTTGAGTGCGCCTATAGGCAGGACTCCCAGAAAGAAGAAACATCATATAGCTATGCCGAAATTACCCGTTTTATTAGAAGATACATCTAGCCAAGAAGCCGAGGCAACTAGAAAAGCTGAGGCAGAAAAACAAGCCCAGGCTGATGCCGCAAGACGCGCTAAGGAAGAGGCGGAGAAAGAAGCCCTGCGCAAAAAAGAAGAAGAGGAAAGATTAGCTAAAGAAGCCGAGAAAAAAGCGCGGCTTGAGGAAGAAAGAAAGCGCCAGGAAGAAATCAGTAAAACGG